>Ga0209603_1000138_pt1 | contig 97350 bp, 82 predicted proteins | sample COGITO_mtgs_1206_FD_184812 | JGI IMG/M metagenome (GOLD analysis project Ga0209603, IMG submission 184812) | Pelagic marine microbial communities from North Sea - COGITO_mtgs_120607 (SPAdes) (version 2) | ecosystem: Environmental > Aquatic > Marine > Epipelagic ...
TATTTTTTAAAATAGATAAGTATCAGCTCTTTTTTAATGTCATTATTTCATCAATAGTAAAATCATTGTTCTTGGTGAAAGTAAAAATGATTTACATAAATGTTTTATAAAAATATAGTATTCTTTTGAATAATAAGCACTTGCAGCTATTGTAAAGCTTAATCTTGAATAATATGAATTGGCTACACTATTATTATCTTTTAGAAACTTTTTTATTTCATAATAAAATGCAATTTGATCTTTTACAAGATTTTTTGTGATTTTATGTGACATTGATTCATTTAAAATCCTGTAATACATTGGAGATTCATTAATTAACTCAATTTCTCCTTGTTTTAAAACCTCTAATAAAAAATATTTATCGGCACTACTTTGTAAGTTTTTATTAAAAGAAAGGTTATGTTTTTTTAAAAATTCAGTTTTGAAAAGATAGGAGGAGGGACACGTTATAATCCCATCATTAAACTCTAAAATTTGAGAGGATTTATTCGCTGCAAAATGTTTTTTATCTTCTTCAATTTTATTTCCCTTCCCATCGAGTAAAACTACATTCGAAGCGCAAGCAATTGCTGCTGATTTACTAAGTGTGAAAATCCTTTTTTCTAAAAAACTTGGGTGTAAAAGATCATCCGCATCTAAAAAGACAACGAATTCCCCTTTTGCCATAGCAATTCCTTTATTTCTAGAAAAAGACACCCCTTGGTTTTCCTGCTCCACTAAATGGACTCTATCATCTTTTATAGTTTTAATAATCTCTGAACTTTGATCTTTTGAACCGTCGTTAATTACAATAATTTCAAAGTTTTGGAAAGTTTGAGTTAATACAGAATTTATGGTTTCCTTAATATATCTTGATGCGTTATAACAAGGGATAATAATTGAAACTAAAGCAGATTTCATTTTGAGCAAATAGCAAAAAAAGTTTTACATTTTTTAATTTCTGAAATATTGTTAGTCATTGTGTAATCTTTAGAATTTGGGTAAATTGACTTTTGACCAAGAACGTTAATAATTTTGTCTTGAAATGAAATGGGTATTTTTCTAATCCCTCTTTTGTAGAGTAGCTTTTCAATATAAAATGCAATGCTTTTTTTGTTTTTATATCGATTATACTTTTGTCCAAATATTTTATAAGAATTAAAATGTTTATTAACAATTTTATAAAACTCTTCATAGTTCCATTCTTGAGCATGATAGGGATTAGTCACAAGACCGGTTGGACTATTTATTTTGACATTAGGTGTAGATAAATAGATTATTCCGTTTGGTTTTGCAACTCTTTTTAATTCTTTGATCATTTCATTAAACATTGTAGTATGTTCAATTGTTTCGAAAGAAACCACTACGTCAAAAAAGTTATCCTGAAATTCCAGTTGTGTTCCGTCCATAACTTTATAAGTTAAGTTATCTTCTTCCCAAGCTTTTTCACATAAAGAAATTGCTTCTGAAGATAAATCTCCACCAAATACTTTGCCCTTTGAATGAGTAGATAATAAATGCGTTCCAAATCCTGATCCACAAGCAATATCCAGAATTATTGCATTACCCGATAAAGATTTTACAACTTCTTCGTAACGATGAAGGTGCTCCCCCCACCAAGGGCTTATTTTATTTATCTCTTGTCTTTCTGATGCCATAAATTTTAACTAACTAGCGTAAATTGTTATATCATATAGTTCACTAAAATAAACCGCTAGAGGGTTGAAATTAGGCATAATTTAAACTAAATGGTTTAATTGCATTCTCTGACCAATTATCAATTGCAAATTTATAAATATTTGTAGCTAATGTTTTTCTTAACTCTAAATCTTCATAAGTTTCAATAATCCCCTCGGCTAGTAATACGTAACTTGTTTTTTCGACGCTATAAAAATTTAATTTATGTGTTAAAAAACCTTTTATCCAATCTATATTATAAGCAACAATTGGCAAGCTACACAATGCTGCCTCTCTTAATGAGTGTCCGGTTAAAGGAGATACAAAAATATCCGATTTCATTAAATATTCAGGTAAATCCCCGTTAGATATAAAACCTAATAATCTCACATTATTTTCAAGGGAATGTTTTTTTATTAGGGTTTCTAAAAACTTTTTATCGGGTCCTGTTCCGATTATTTTAAGCTCTGAATTTGGATATTTAGAATTGACGATTTTAAATGATAAAATTAAATCTTCTATTCTTTTAATTTTTTTAAGCCTACCTACATAAATAAGTCTCAGTTTTTCTTCACCATTTTTAATGACTTCTGCTTTATTTAAATTCTTAAAGCCCTTTAAAAATGACGGAAAAATTATAGATTCAGGAACGGCGTTCAAAACCTTTAATTTTTTATTAATTATTGTACTCTTTTTAAGTATGTCAACAAAGCAACCTGTATTAGCTGCGGCAATAATTGTGTTACATGATATATATCCTAATTTGATAAAGATCTTTTCAATCCAAATAGGAATTATAGCCGAAATGGATTTATTAGTTAATTTGTACATCTCTTCCGGAGAAGTCAATGGTATTAGAGAGACTTTAAATTTAGTTAACAATTTTAACGGAAATATCATCCACCAAAGCCATACTTGCTCGTACGTTACAAGCTGATCTGGATTTACTTTTAAAACGAAAAGTAACAGTTTTATTGGAGATAAAATAAGATCAAATTTATGATGGCCTGTTGCATTAACTATATAAGAGGTTTTACCATTTGATACTGTCTTTTTTTTCCCACTCAAGGAAAGGTGAATTACTTCATCAAACTCTTTTTCGTATGTTTTAAGAAACCAAGAGTTGCTAGTTTTTGTGAGGTCATTAGTGTTTGGTCCTCCAAATAAATTAAAAATAATTAGTTTCTTCATAGGACTTCTTTTTTAAATGTTGGAAGGTTATATTTTTTAATTGAAATAAAAGCGGTAATTAAAAAGCAAAAACTATAAGTTATAAGTGTAGCGTATGCAGCTCCCATTGCATTAAACATGTTTACTAAATAATAATTTAGAACAAGGTTTAAAAACACAGCAAACACAGTAATTATAGATAAATAACCAGTATCCTCATTGTAGTGAAAATATAGGCTAAACATTTGATAACCGTTATACATAACAAAGGAAATGGAGATCCAGATTATATACTTTAACCCTCCAAGATAATCAGTGTTAAACCATTGGAAAATTAAAGGGGAAATGAATTGTAATACTAGAACAAGAAGAAGTGAAACTAAAAAAAGTAAATAATTTATTTTCATTGTTTGCCATTTAGTATTATTAGTAGACTTCTTCATACTTTCAAAAAAATATGGAGAATAAAACTTTAGGAAAATAACACAAATAACACAAATAAGATTTCCAAATTGATAGCCTATAGAGTACAGCCCGACATCGTTTAAATTAGAATGATTTTTAATAAAAATAAGGTCAGACTGATCAACAATTACTCTTCCGAGCCCATGAATAATTAATGGTGAACTAAATAAAATAGCTCTTTTTAATAAATTAAAATTTACTGAAAAAGATAATAGTTTTGATTTAAAAAAATAATGCAAACTAATAAATAGTATCATTGTTTCAGCTGCAATCCAGGAGTAAATTCTTCCTTCCCACCCTATCTCAACAATTGAAATTAGGATTACCGTAATGAAAACTTCAATGAAGATTTTTAAAAGCATAGTTAAAACATACCTTTTAACTTGTTTTTTTTGAATCAAAAAAATAAGGTAAGAACTATTTAGAGAAGAAACCAAGCTCAATATTCCAATTTGGAAAACATGAAATACTCTAAAGTCATCTTTGATTAATTGAGTTAACGAAAAATAAAAGAAAATAAATAGTATGGGAAAAGTGATAATAGTCCAATAAAATTGTGATGAAAATAGCGTTTGAAGTTCTAATTTATTAAGCTTGTGAATAGCAACCCTTAAAAATTCATTAGCCCCTAAGCCAATTAAAGGGATAAGCAAGCTGGTATAAATATTGAATAACCTTATAAGCCCATAATCTGCTGGGGATAAATAATTGGTTAAAAGAGGCATGAAAAAAAAAGACAGCCCCATGCTTAAAAAAGTTATTGCTGATAAAGCAGAAAAGTCCTTGTATTTTGAAATAATTGTGTTGAGATTCATTTTTTTACACTAAAAAAGACATCAAGGGGGGTAAATGAAATTTTAAATTGCTTATAAGCCATAAAATTAATAGCATATTGTTTTAAGTGATAATTAATCTTTAATAAAAACTTCATCAAGCCCCCTTAGAATATAACCTTCAATAAGACTAGCATTCCTTTCTATGTCTAGATTGAGATAGTGTTTTTTTATCATTAGTTCTGGCTCATTGATGCCAGCCATTGCTCTAAAAGAAGTTGTACCTGAATACCTAGGATTTATTTCAAATAAATAAACTTCACCATTAACATATCTACATTGAATATTTAGTGGGCCTGTAGAGCCTAAAGATTTAGCAATCTTTTCACATTTAGACGTAATTTCAAGATACTTCCCAATTCTTCCTTGACTAATTCCAGAACTGATAACTAATTCTTTTCCAAGTGATTTATTGTCTGTATGATTAGGAATCTTTATTCGACAACCTAGGCTTCCTTTAATCATTCTTTGAACAGCAATCGAATTAATAAGATTTCCATCAAGATCAGAAAGCACCCCTACTGTATACTCTTCATCAGGTGTTCCAACATACTCTTGAGCAATAAATTTTATATTTTGTTTAAGCATTTGACTACAGAAAAAACGGAGTTCTTCAATTGACTGAACAATATATGTATTTGCTGACCCGCCTCCACCAAGATAAGGCTTAAGCACCAAAGGAAAAACCTCTATTAAGTTACAGTCTTCAAGACTGTTAATTTGGTATGTTTTAGGATATTTAAATCCATTTTCCTTTAGGAAATCAATAGTCTTAATTTTGTCCAAACATATAGAAATCACATTACTATTATTAATAGGCAGAAAAATCCCTAACTCAGCAAATCTATTTCTATTTTTAGACATTTTTAACAATTCAGGTTCCGAACCATGGAATAAAACTTCAACTTGAAAATGGATACATTTTTCAATTAAAACATCTATGTAAGCAGGATCACTAGCCGGTGGCAAAATAAAAGATGTATTTACTTCTGTAAGCCCCCTGCTTAGCAAGGAAACGTCAGCACCAATTATTTCAAGTGGAATTTTAGCAAGTTTTAAGGCTTTTAGAATTTGTTCGCCATGTCCACCTCCACCAATTCCCGTTACTAAAACTTTTGTTTTTTTCATTTTTTTTTCCTTTTTAAACAATTCATTACAGACTCATTAATCTTGCCTCTATATAGTTCCAAAACATAGTCTTCATCAAAATTTAATCTAGATTGGGTTATTTTATTAGATACTGTATCAAAAATAGTCATACAGCTTGAATTACCTATGTCACGAGGCAATCCTGCAGAACCGACATTTATCACAGTAGTTATATTTAATCTTTTTACAAATGGAATATGAGTATGTCCTAAAAAAACAAAGTCATAAGGTAGTTTATTGAATTTTTCATTTACATCATTTTCGTAAACGTAACCTAATAAAAAATTCCATGGACTTCCATGAGCAAACAATAAGCGTTTATTATCAAATTCTATTTCATCAAATACCGGTAAATTACTTAGATATTTCCTTAGATTAGGAGTCAATTTTTTTCTTTCATTTAAAAGCTGATATACTTTTTCTTTTTGTGGATTAATTGGAAGTAAACCAAGAACCATTGCATCATGATTTCCAAGTACTATTTTTATATCTCTTTTTATTAATTCGTTTAAGATTTTCATCCCATCTGGCATGTATCCAAAAATATCACCCAAAAAATAAATCGTATCTACGGTTTCTTCTAAAAATTTTAAACAAGCTTTGAAAGCCGGCCAATTACCATGAATATCAGAAAACACCCCTATTTTCATAAACCACTAAATTAATTTAACAACGCTATCATTGTTTAATGCAAAAACAGAACCTTTGTAATTGTCAGAAATTAGTTTTGACACAATATTTTTATGATATATTGGGTTTAATGTTAATAAAATAGTTTCATATGAAGATGCTTGTTTTAATGAATATGGCTTTACTATAAAATTAGATTTTGGAAAGTATTTACCTTTTAATTTCAAATTATCGTCAAAAACAACATGAAAATCTAACTTGTCAATGACTTCAGAATCATAAATCATCCAGGCGAGCATTAATCCAGAGCCATAAAAACATAACTTTTTTGCTTTTATACTTAGAAAGGCATCAATACTATTTTTTTGCTTTACTCGATTTCTAAGATAAGTTTGATAAATATCAATTTTAGAAGCTTTTATTTCTACTTTATGTGATTCAAAATTTTTCTTTTTGAAAACAACACAAATGCTTTGAATAGATTGATTTTCAATACTAACTAGATTAAAATTATTTGTTTCCGCTAACTCAGCCATTGAAAACTCATTAAAGTATTGAGAGTGTTCGTGAGCAAGAAAAGAAGGTATTCCATTTGAGGTAAACTCCAATATGTTGGGCACTTGCAAATAAAGCACTCCGTTATCGCTAAGGTCATTGTAAACTTTCTCTAAGAAAAAATCTAATTTGTTAACATGTTCCAAAACAAATCTAGCAACTATAATGTCATATTTTTTGTCGAAAGAAAAATTTTGATATAAGCCAGAGATAATTCTTTTGTTCAAAGGAATATTTAACGGAGAAGGGTCTATACCATTACAATTTAAATTAAATTGATCGAAAAATTCTAATTGTTTTCCAGAAGAACACCCAATTTCAAGAAGCTCTAATTGGCTTGCGGAACTGAAATTTTTTCGAAATGAACTTGCAAAAAAATCTTCAAATGGTTTTCTATAATAGAGATTCATAGTCTCAAGGTCATCGTATGGGTAAAATTTATAATATTCCCCATAAATTAAATCTGCATAATCTTTACTAAGCTCTTTAGTGAAAATATGATGACACATATTACAAATAAATGAGTCTATCTTATCAGAATGAATTTTATTTTTATAAGCAGAACTAACAGGAAAGATCAATAATGGTAAGTTATCTATGGAATAAAATTCTTTGATATCAAAACTTCTACAAGCCGGACATTTATTCATTTTAAACTAGTTGTTTTTAAGCCAATCGGCAGTTCTTAATATTCCTTCTTCTAAATCCACTTTGGACTTAAACCCCAGCAATTCAAAGGCCTTATCTACATTTGGAATACGTAGTTCAATATCTGCAGATAATGCTGGTTTAAAAATTATCTTTGATTCAGATTTTAAAACTCTACATACTGTTTCTGCTAAACCTAGAATTGTAGTGATTGCTCTAGCATTCCCAATATTAAAACTTTCGCCAATAGCCTCGTCTCCTTTCAAGCATTTCATAATACAATCCACAAAATCGTCTACAAAGCACCATGCTCTTATTTGATTTCCATCGCCATTGATATAAATATCTTCATCTTTTAAAGCTCTTTTAATAAATATTTGAATAGCTCCTTCTCCAGTTTGTCCTGGTCCATAGACATTAAATGGACGTACAGTTATAGTTGGTAAATTATATTGTTTGTGATAAGCATGTGCTAAGTGTTCTCCTGCCAATTTGCTAACCGCATAAGTCCATCTTGCCTCACCAGCACTTCCAGCAACTGATTTGTCTTTTTCCGAAGATTTATAGGCCATTGATCCAAAAATTTCAGATGTGGAAAAGTCAATGAATTTTTCAGAAACTTTATTAATTCTAGCCGCTTCAAGTGCATTTGCTGTTCCGATCATATTAACTCTCATTGTTATTACTGGTTCTTTGATAACAGTATCAATCCCAGCTATTCCCGCAGCATGTATCACAACCTCAGCGCCTTTCATGCTTGCGGTTAACAATTCAAAGTCTAAGACATCACCTTTAATGATTCTAATGTTTTTATGGTTCGCATAACCTGAATCAGTTAAGGTATCTCTATGGAAATTATCATATACAGTAATTATATTGTCCTCAACTAATTTTTGAATTAAGGTGTTTGCTATAAATCCAGCTCCGCCGGTAATAAAAATATTTTTATTTGTCATTATTTATAATTCAACTTTGTTTATTTCTTGGACAATATAGTTAATTTCTTCCTTTTGTAAAGACTCGTAAAGAGGAATTACAAGTCCATGATTATATGCATACAAAGCATTAGGAAAGTCCTCATTACAATTCATACCGTATTTTTTTTGATAATATTTCATATGGGGAATGCATTGGGCACCGTAATTAGTTCCTATTCCTTTTTTCTTTAGCGAATCAATTAACTTATCTCTATTTAATCTTTTATCAATTAAAACATGAAAAGATTGCCAAGAGTGTATTTTTTCTTGGGTTGCAATTGGCAAGATTACGTATTCATTTTTTATATGATTTAAATAGTAACTAACTATTTCTTTTTTTCTCTCTAATTGGTTATTAAATCTTTTGAATTGAGAATTTAATAATGAGGACTGAATATCTGTAAGCCTATAGTTAAAGCCTGCTTCGGAAAACTCCATTTTTTCATTTTCATATGAAACCCCATGATTTCTTAAAGTTCTAATTTTTGAGGCCAAGACAGGGTCATTTGTTGTAACAATGCCACCTTCACCTGACGTAATTGCTTTTCTGGGGTGAAATGAAAAAGATCCAGCATGGCCAAATGAACCAGTGAATTTATTATTTTCTGTGGCTCCTAATCCGCAGGCAGAATCTTCAATAACAAATAAATTATGTTTTTTTGCTATTTTGACAATTTCTGAAATATCACAGGGCAAGCCAAACTCATGAACTGGAATAATTGCTTTAGTTTTTGGGTTAATACTATTTTTAATTTTAGATGTATCTATATTGAAAGTTTCTAGTGAAATGTCTACAAAAACAGGTTTGGCCCCTACTAATTCCACTACGTTAGCTGTGGCAATATAAGAGAGGGCTGGCACTATAACTTCATCCCCTGGCCCTACACCTAAAGCAATTAAAGAGAGATGCAGTGATGCAGTTCCGTTTGATACAGCAATAGCTTCTTTACATCCAACATAATTAGCTATTGATTCTTCTAGTTGTAAAACTTCTTTGCCCTGGACTAGCATTCCAGACCTTAAAACATTACTAACTTTATCAATATCTTCTTCTGTTATTTTTGGTCTAGCTAGTGGTATTGAAAACATAGCTGATTGCTTTTTTTAGATATCATTTATTGTAAAATTAGTATTAAAAAGCAGAATTGAAGAAAATCTATTCTGTTTTAATTTTACCCACTTATTCAGTCTAGTCTAAAAACTGTTCATTCCCTTAATATAAGTGAGCTAATTACTTTAAATCGGAAGAATGATTACTCATTAATCTATTGTGTAGGTGACATAGGGTCTTATAAATTAAGATTCAAAAAAGACACTTTACTTTATATTCAACGTTAGAATTTTTTTTAGGCATTAGTAGTTTTCAAATAAAGTATATACAACAATTATTATTGACCTTACCTAACAACTAAATAGCCAAAATCACTTAATAGTACAGAAGAATTTAGAAACCTATAATTTATTTTATATTTTAAATTATTAGTTGAAAGATGTAATTTTTTTAATGAAAAAGATAGTGGCTCACCAAAGAGAGTTTTATTTAATGAGATTGTATCAGAACTAAAACTTATAGAAAGAACTCGCAAAGGAAATAAGTTATTTGAAGATAATTCTATGTTAAGCAATGTGTCCTTATAAGACACAAGAGAATTGATATTAGATGACTTTTTACTGTTTTTTTTCACCTTTTCAATTCTTTTTTTAATTAAAGAAATGTCAAAGGTTGTTTGAAAGTTTTGCCTAAACAAACTAGGTTCTATAGTTTTAATAGTGTCAATTTTTGTTTTAATAAATTCATAAATCTTATTATTGTGAGCAAGGTTAAATAATTCTAAGCTGTAGTAATAAAGAAATTTATCTGAGCTCAGTAGTTTTCTATATATAGGGTAGGCGTGTTCATTTGTTAATAATTCATTAAAAAACTCATTGAAACCATCAGTTACATTAAGTACGCAAGTTTGTTCACCCAACAAAAATCTTGCAAAATTATTTGGATCCCAAGCGATAGGTTCAAATAAATTTGAATTGGCATTATAAAAAAGCCTAATGTTTTGACAAAAATGAGAATGATGTCCGGCAAACAAGTCATTTACAGCAATGAAATAAGCATATTTTTTAACATCTAGAACAGAATCAACTTTTGTTTTGCCAATATTCATCAGGTGGTATTTTTCAATGGCTTTCCCTAAAATAATTTTTTTAGTATGATTTTTAGTGATTTTATTGTATTCATAGGGTGAAATTTTAGGGTTTTTATTTGGATTATATTCACCGTTTTTATCATAACAGTCATTGTGAGTTTTAAAAATTATCCCATCTGAATAATTGTGGTAAAGTTCAGCATTAAAAGCCTCTTGAAAAATATAAATGCCATTTTCTTTGGAATTATTCTTTAACTTAACAAATATAAAATCATTGGCTAAAAGTTTATTTTCTTTCATAAATTTATAATAAAGAAAACCATAAAACCCATGATTTTCAAGTGTTGGTCTAATTAGTGAAAACTTTGTTTTCCCAAAACACGACCCTTCCTTTAGATTAACTCTCAATGTAGCATTCTTTATTCCTTTATTAAAGTTTGAAGGCATATCTCCTCTTATACGAACTTTTGCCCTTAAAGAATCACCATACTCATTAACAATTGTGGATTTAACATATTTCCAACTAGACTTTCCAAAGTTTTGATTATTTGTTGAATTTAGCTTTTTATAGATTTGATTTTCTAAGAGTGAAACAGAAGAATCTGACAATACAACTTCTATTTCGTTTACAATTTCGTTGAATTTATTATTATTAAATTTAAAAGCTTTAGAAAGGTCATTTTTTGTAAAGTGTTTTAATTTAATAGAGACATATTCTCTAAGACTATTGTCTTTAATTAAGACATATGATATAGTGAAAATAGGCACTATTAACGATATTGAAAAAAGTAATATTAGAAACCGCTTCATTTTTCTATTTGATTATGATTAAATATAAAACTAGCAAAATTATATTTTACGATCTGAAAACTGTAGATATGTTTTTTTTCGAACTATGTATATAAAAGAAAAAAAGAAAGGCATTAAAGGTATTTTATATCTTACCAATGCCCCAAAATTGGTTCCAGCTATTCCAACACCAAAGGCAAAAAACAAAGAAAAGACCAAACAATAAACCAAAAAGGGGTCATTAAAAGTTATCCTAAAAAATCTAAAGGGACCTGTTCGAATAAGGTAATAAAGGAAAAAAAGAATTAAGATAGTATTTTCAATAGCAGAAACAACCATGGTTGGGCTCCCAATTTCCCACGGCAGGGGTCTAAAAAAAGCGGTAAATATAGCTAGCGGGGCAGAGCTCAATAGTCCACTAATAGACCCATCTATTCTATCCAATTTATAATTATTTCCCCCGTAATGCCACTCTCTTAGTAAATCATCTTGAGTAATTTGCGCTTTTTTGATGGCCCCATCTATACTACCATACACTCCCATTGAATCAGAAAGACCACTAAAAATTAACGCTCCTGAACCAATAAAAATTAAAAAGAGTGCAGGGAAAACAAGAACTCTTACAATTGAATTTTTAATGTTTTTTAAATAACTATTATTAACCCAAAATAAAAAACCAGGAATTAAAGATATTAATATATAAGGCTTACAGTTTAATATCATAACCACATTTAGTATTAAAAAGCAAAAATTCCAAAATACCTTTTTCCTGGTTATTAACACATGGTAAAAACTATAGGTAATCCAGCAAGTTGCCCCTAGCATATAGCTGTCCTTCATAATACCCCCTCCCCAAAAAACTAAAGAAGGCATAAACAATATTATATATGCCAATGCTTTAGTTTGTCCAGGATACAAAATATTAACTAGACGATAAAACTTCCAAATACCTATATAGGAAAAAACACTAGTTAAAAAGCTAGTAATTAAAAAGCTTTTTGAACCTAGAAGATATAAAGGCGCAGAAAGCCTACAAACTAAAAATGTGTTTTTATTAGCAAAGTAATGCCAAGGGGGGAATCCAGTTACGTAATTAAAGCTACTAAGTGAATTTTCATAACTATTGATATTAAATAAAACGGCGAATCCCTTGGAAAAATCATGTAAAAGCAAATTCCCAAGAGCCTTTGCACCTAGAAAATAGGTTACAGTGTCTCCCCCGCCGTAGTAAAATAAGTAGATAGAAACAAACGCACTAACGCCAATTATTTTAAGCCAAAGGCCTTTTACAAAATATTTGTATTCAGGGTACTTATTAATATAATTTGATTTTATTAAACGGGCTAGGCCAATAATAACAAATAAGTATAATGGAACTAATAATAAATCTTCAATAGAAATCACCGTAAGCTTTGTTTTTCAAAGTTCTTTGCGAAGCTAATTTAGAGTATTTTTATTAATTGAGATAATTTTATATTGTATATATTGATCATAACAGTCTTCATCAAGAACTTTAGGGCAATATTAGGAATTGATTTTTCTAATTGAGATTCACAATATACCAAACTATAAATTAACTAAAATGAGTGTTTTTTGATTCTAATTATAATTGGTAAAGGGCTTAAAACCCATCCACCAGGCTCTTGAGTTTTATAGTTTTTAAAATCTCTTTAGGATTTTCTTTTTCGTTTAAATAAATACTAACTTTTTTTTGATCTAAAGCGTTAAGATCGAAAAAATTATCAGAAAAATTCTCTTGGCTATTACAGGTGATATTAATCCCTTTTGCAAAATTTTTACAAGTTATTATTAAATCTATTTTATGCTCTTTCTTGTTTACTATTGCTTTATATTCAATCTCGGGATTAGCTATTTCTAAATCTTTAAACGGCAAAAAGTAAATATTTTTAGTTGAAATTATTTCTCCTTTTTCTTTTAACACTAATTTTAAATATCTCTCTTTCTTCTTTTCATATTTTGGAAGTTCGCTTTTAAATATTGTTAAAATAGCGCCTACTTCAAATGGTTTTAAACTCACTTGCTGTTTCCAAGTTTGTAATATTGAATCCCCATTAAATGGCATTAAAGAAATTTCAACTTCTCCAATAAAAGCTTCCTTTAAGTCTGATACTACACTTACCAGTAAATTACTATCTATAAATTCATGGCTAATAATTACTGGCTTAAAAGCTTTTTTTACATTAAAGTGTAGGGCTTTCCATTTGCCGTAATAATCTATTCCCGACCAAGAAGCACCTGGCCAACAGTCGTTTAATTGCCAGTAAAGAGAGCCCATACAAGTAGCTTTATTTCGTCTATGTGCTTCAATTGCTGTTCTTATTCCATCTGCTTGTAAAATTTGACTTATATATAAAAGAGATTCGAAATTTTTTGGCTTTTTAAATTCTCGACTCATATACTCTTCAATAGTTGCATTCCCAATGCTAGATCGTTGGTGGGATTTCATAACCTTAGAATACATATTTGTATCTTCAAGACTCGCAAAATTCTGAAAACTAGAGAATTCTGTAAAAGACTGAAAGCCATACTCACTCATAAATGGTGATATTTTAGAATTAAAATTTTCAAAAGGCTCTTTACCCCACCAAACTCCCCAATAGTGGGTATCTCCTGTTTTATAAGATTCTGGAATACCTTCTGCTGCACTTGGTGAAGAAGCCCAATAATCTGTTCCTATATTGTATTTAATATCTCCATGTTCTGGATGATAATCATAAACTACTTTTGGTAAAATATGATGGAAGAGAGTATCATAATCATGCCATATTTTATCTGCTATTTCTTGTGATTGTTCTTTTATAGCTGTGTTTTCCCAACCCCAGCGTTTCCAAGCTGCTAAGTTCTCGTTATTGCCGCACCAAAGAGCCATACAAGTATGTTTTTTAAGTCGATTGTAATTGTCTATTGCTTCCAAACGAACGTTTTCTAAAAAATTAGAATCTCCTGGATACATTGCACATGCAAACATAAAATCTTGCCAAACCATAAGTCCCAAAGAATCACAAATTTCATAAAACCTATCGTCTTCGTAAACACCACCTCCCCAAACACGAATCATATTCATATTGGCATCTGCTGCTGCTGATAGTAATTTTATATAGTCATTATTGATCACTCTTGGAAGAAAAATATCTTGAGGAATATAATTTACTCCTTTAACAAAAACGGGAAGGCCGTTTACTTTAAAAAAGAAGTTGGGGGCTTGAGTAGAATCTTTAACTTCTAAAGCAATTGTCCTAAGCCCTAGTTTTTGATTTGCTAAAGCTTTATCCTTTTTATTTACTAGCTCTAACTTGACATCATATAAATATTGTTCTCCCATTCCATTGGGCCACCAAAATTTTGGGTTGTCAATTTTAAAATGAGAGACATGCTTTTTTTCTCCCACGACAAGTTTTAGATCAGAACTATATGCAATGGAATCATTTAGTTTAATTATAATATTGGCATTGGGGGTTTTTATTGAAGATTCAATTGTTGTATTTACAGCAATGTAAGCAAGGCTATCAAAAGTATATTTAATATTAAAATCTTTAATTCTAAAGTCGTTCCAGCTAATTAAAGTAACCGGACGCCAAATTCCAGAAGTTACTAGTCTAGGGCCCCAATCCCAACCATAATGGTAAGCTGCTTTTCTTGTAAATACATTTACTCGCTTTCCTCCTTCTACTTCTCCCCTTTCTGCTTGATCGTTAGCGGAAACTGGAATAGTATAGTTTAGTGAATTGTATAGTTCTAATCCTTTTTTTATAGGTGATTCTAAAACAATTCGAAGTGTGTTTTTTCCTTTTTTTAAAAATGGTTTTACATCTACATTATAAGTTCTGTGCATATTATTAGACTCGAGAATAATACTGTCGTTTAAATAAACTGTAGCATAAGTATCTAGTCCTTCAAATCTTAATTCATGATTTTGAAGCTCAATTTCATCTTCGTTAATTTCAAAAATATTTTGATAAATCCAATCTTTTTTGTCTACCCATTGTACTTTACTTTCGTTTAATCTGTAAAAAGGATCTTCAATAATACCATTGGTCATAAGATCGGTATGTACACAGCCAGGAACAGTTGCTGGAAACCATTTATTTGAATTTTTTTCTTGGAAAGTCCAGTTTGTATGAAGTTTTCTTTCTAAAACTGAGGATTGAGAAAGTAGTAATGGGAGGGAGAAAAGAAAAATGAAATAAGTCAACAAAAACTTTTGCATCTTTAAATATACACAAGCAGATTTAAATTGTTATTGTCTTAACTTGAAAGTTAAAAATAACATTCTTCTGTTAATAAAACCCTTTTTAATTAAAATAAAAATATTTTTATAATTATAATTTTATATGAAATTTAAAACTAAAAACAATGAATAATAAAAATTTATTTAAAATTATGAGCTTATTTCTAGCAATAGCTTTAAGCAATTTCTCTTTTTCTCAAGATGAAAAAGCAACAGAAAGTGAATTTGCAGATTATGCCGTAGGAATTACAGGTAGCCCCTTTGGCGGAGCTATTGGTTTTACTCATAATTGGAATGCAAAAACATCATTTCAAGCTGCTCTGGGTGGTTTTTCTGGAACGGCACCAATTAACCCAACTATTGATGGGGTAAAATATGACGTAGACAATTCAACTTCTTGGATGGGAATGTTTATAAACCATCGACCATTTGAAGATAAAGACTGGTTTAGACTTGGAACTGGAATTGGAGTTGGAACAATTAAAAATACTCTTAGTTCTGATGGGAGCACCGATACATATCAAGCAAACTACGTAGGAAATATAGTTGGGTATGTGGGTGTAGGTTTTGGAGGCCGTCCCAAAAAAGGCTTAGTATATAGCCTTGATCTAGGGTTGCTTTCTACAAGTGGTGCTAATGTTACTGGACCAAATGCTGAAACAGCAGCTAAAATTGCTGATGATAGTTTCTTTGGAGCACTTCTTCCAAATATTCAATTAGGAATTTCTTGGGGATTTTAAATCATCTACAAAATATTAAATAAAAAAAGGCTTTCCGTCGGAGAGCCTTTTTTTATTGTGTTTAGATAAAAGGATTTAAATTTTAAAAATCTAAATTCTATTATTGTATTTTTGCTAATAACATTAAACTAATATACAGATATGAAATATGTAGTTTCATTTTTAATCCTTTTACAATCCTCTCTTTATTTATCACAAAATATTCTTCCCAATAAATCTTCCTCAAATGAATTAACCAAAAAAGCTATTTCTAATTATAAAAATAGTTTTCTTACTAACTCTAGAAGTGTTATAACTACACAGCCTACTGGAAACTTAAGAACTATGGCCGAGTGGGAAGAAGTTCAAGCAATTTGCATAACCTGGACAGGATACAAAAGTATTTTAGCTAAAATAGTAGAAGAAGTTCAAACAGAATGTGAAGTAATTATTTTGTGTAACAATACAAACTCGGCCCAAACTGAGTTGTCAAACTATGGGGTTTCATTAACGAATATCACATTTGTTCCTGCCAATTTTAATTCTATTTGGATGAGAGATTATGGCGGAAATACTGTTTATAAAGACTATGTAGATTCGCTAATACTAGTAGACTGGATTTACAACAGAAGCAGGCCATTTGACAATAATTCCCCTAATGCAATAGGCTCTTTAAAAGGAATTCCTGTTTATGAAATGTCTCAATCAGGAACCGACTTAGTACATACTGGAGGGAATTTTATGGCCGATGGCTTTGGTACTGGATTTTCATCGAAGTTAGTTGACGAAGAAAATGGCAACTTAGGAACTTATAATCTAAGCTATAAAACACCTGCCCAAGTTGATCAATTAATGGATGACTGGATGGGGATTGATACTTACATTAAAATGCCTGTTTTGCCCTACGATGATATACATCACATTGACATGCATATGAAACTTTTAGATGAAGAAACTTTACTAGTTGGGGAATTCCCTTTGAATGTTTCGGATGGCCCTCAAATTGAAATGAACATTCAATACATTCAAGATAATTTCACATCCGTTTATGGCACTCCATTTAAAATTGTAAGAATCCCTATGATTCCATCAATATCTGGGGGATATCCTAATGGAAACTGGAATGGAGCTTCCTATAGAACTTACGCCAATAATTTAATTGTAAATAAAAAAGTATTGGTTCCAACCTACAGAACTCAATACGATACAACAGGACTTAGAATTTTAAGAGAATCAATGCCAGGCTATGAGGTAATTGGAATTGATTGTGATAATTCTGGAGCTAATATTATTGGTTCTGGAGGAGCAATTCATTGTATCACAAAAGCAATTGGAGTAAGTGATCCACTTTTAATTTCACATCAACAATTTTCCAATACAACTGATAATATAAACCCCCAAAATATTGAAGCATTAATAATGCATCGATCAGGTATTTTAAGTGCAACATTATATTTTAAAAAAGAAACTGATTCTAGCTTTTCTAGTATTTCAATGACTAATATTTCTGGTAACCAGTGGGCTGGAGATATTCCTGCTCAACCCGCAGGAAGTAGCGTAAAATATTATATTTCTGCAATTGCCAACTCCGGTAAAAGTCAAGTTCGTCCATTAACTGCCCCCAACGGTTATTTTAAATATAAAATCTTAAATTTTGTGGACGTTCCTGAAATGAAAATAGCTTTTGGTAGAGTTTTTCCGAACCCTTCTCATGGACTTACTTGCATAGAAATTAATAATAGCAAAGGCTTTAATGGTGCTCTAGAGTTATATGATATTATGGGTAAAAAAGTATCTACAATTCATTCCGGAAAGTTCATAAATGGAGATAGAAAATATTTTATTGATTTATCTAACTATGCAAAAGGGGCTTATTTGTTTGTTTTAAAAAACAAAGAGAAAATAAAAACAAACACAATTTTTATAAATTAATTTAGGAAGCTGTTTTTGAGGAGTTTTTTAAAATAGAATTAATCTCTAATAATTCTTTTGAGGAGAATTCTCTCCACTCCCCTACTTTTAAGTTTAGCTTTATGTTCATAATTCTAACTCTCTTAAGTTGTTTTACCTCGTAGCCTAAATATTCGCACATCCTTCGTATTTGTCTATTTAGTCCCTGTGTTAATATTATTTTAAATTTTTTGTTGCTTATTTTTTCAGTCTGGCAGTTTTTAGTTACTGTTCCCATTATTGGAATTCCTCTACTCATTTTTCTAATAAAATCGTAGTCTATATTCTTATCTACAGTTACAATATATTCCTTTTCATGAGCATTGCTTGCCCTCAAAATTTTATTAACTATGTCACCATCTGAAGTTAAAAATATTAACCCTTCACTTGGTTTGTCTAATCTACCTATTGGAAATATTCTCTTTGGATAATTTATAAAATCTACAATATTATTTTTTTCGCGTTTTGTATCTGTGGTACAAACAACTCCAGTAGGCTTATTAAAGGCGATATAAACAAATTTGTTTTTTTCTTTAGAAACAACATTTTCTTCTACAGTTACCTTATCTCCAGGCGATACTTTTGTTCCTATAGGAGGGACTTTACCATTAATTTTTACTAGTCCCTTTTCAATTAATTTATCGGCTTCTCTTCTAGAGCAAAACCCAGCCTCGCTCAAGTACTTATTAATTCTTGTTCCCTTTTTATCAATCATAATTTAAGCTGATTTTATAAAGTAACTATAAAAATATTTAAGAATAGTAAATTTGAAAAGCATTATTTATTTTCTCAGGTGATAGCCAATAAGTAAGTAGAATATTAAATGTTTTAAATCCGCTTAAAGTTGATTATCGCTATTCAAAATAGTTATTACTAACAGTTTTTGTTTTGAATAGATAGCGTTATTTTTCAATTATTGTTAAACTTTAATCGTTCTAACTATTTATTTACATAAATTTATGTACAAGATAAATTATGAAAATTTCAAGCTTTATAATAGTATTTATTCTAATAATTCCATTTTTTGGAGTTACTCAGAAGAACCATTTCGATAAAAAACCTTTTGTTAAAGGGGAGATGCTTATACAACTAGCTGCCAATAAAAGTATAAAAGCTCTATTGCTTAAAGCCCCCATAGAGTATGATATAAATTTTATAAAAGAGTTGTCACCCCCAATGAGAATTTCGTTGATTTCTTTTGATCACAAGGTTGTATCTCACGAAGATTTTCAGTCCTGGCTTTATTCTCAAGGTGAAATTTCAGTTGCGGACTATAATTATTATGTAAAAATGCGTTCTACACTTCCAAGTGATCCTAGCTTCACTTCTCAGTGGCACCATAATAATACTGGAAATAATGGAGGAACTCTCGACGCCGACATTGACTCTGACTTAGCATGGGATATAACCACTGGCGGAACTACCGCAACCAATGATGATATTGTTGTTTGCATGGTAGAGGGTGGTGGTGGAAACCTAGACCATTTGGATTTGTCGCCAAATAGATGGGTTAATACTGGTGAAATCCCCAATGATAATATTGACAACGATGGTAATGGTTATGTAGATGATTATAATGGCTGGAATACTGGTTCTAATAATGACGATTATGGAAATGCAAGGCATGGAACCAATTGTTTAGGGATGATAGGAGCAAAAGGAAATAATAGTATCGATGTTACCGGAGCAAATTGGGATGTAAAACTGATGGTTTTAAATATGGGAGGGAATTTAACGCAGGCAAGTGTAGTAAGCGCCTATACTTATCCCTTAGTCATGCGACAAAAATGGAATAATAGTAATGGTGCTCAAGGTGCGTTTGTAGTTGCTACCAGTTCTTCTTGGGGAATAGACGCTGCAAATGCTGCTAGCTATCCTTTATGGTGTCAATTTTACGATACTCTTGGCCATTATGGAATTTTAAATGTTTGTGCTACAACCAATTCTAATTTGGATGTTGATGTTATTGGAGATATGCCAACTGGTTGCTCAAGTAATTATATGGTTGGAGTTGGCAGGACTGATAATCAAGATCAAACTGCTGGGGGATATGGAAACCAAACAATTCTATTAGGGGCTCCTGGAATAAATGTAGTTACCACAAATGGTACTGGATTTGGCGCTTCTGGCACAACTTCTTCCACAGGAACTTCTTTTGCATGTCCTTTAACTGCTGGTGTAATTGGACTAGCCTATTCTATTCCTTGTCCTAGTTTTATGACATTTGTAAAGTCCGATGCTCAAGCAGCAGCAGACTTAGTATTGCAAGCTTTAATTAATGGAACAGATCCCAAAACTCAATTGAGTTCTAGATTTATTACAGGTGGAAGATTAAACTCTAGAAATACATTAGATAGTTTAATGCAAGGTATTTGTTCCCCATGTGGAATGAATGTTGTAAGTACAATAACTCTTCCTCAATGTTCCGGGATTGACAATGGTACTATTAGTGTTTCTGTTTCAGGAGGGATTCCTGATTATACGTATAACTGGGTAGGTGGGTTAGGTACAGATTCAACTATAAATAACTTATCAGATGGAAATTACTCTTTGATAGTATCTGATTCTTCGCTCTGTGATACTATAATTAACTATGATTTAAATTATTTACCAAGTGGTATTAACATTACTAGCACAGTCAATGATCCCCAATGTTTGGGAATTGATAATGGAAGTATTAGCGTCTCTGGAATAGGTTCTAGTGGTTACTCTTTAAATTGGGGAAGTGGGTTAGGTTCTGATTCTGGATTAAGTAATCTATCTGCTACTAGCTATTCTCTTCTAATATCAGATTCCCTAATGTGCGATACGACTATAGTTTACGACTTAAGTTATATTACCACAGTTGGCTTTACATCGTCATACAGTAATATTACCTGTAACGGGGCAAACGATGGTATGATAACAATCAATCCATCAGGAAGCTCTGGTTATAATTTTATATGGTCCGGTTCTTTTGGAAATGTTTCTTCAATAAATGGACTTTATCCAGGTGTGTATACTTTAGATCTAAGTGACACTAACGGATGTACTAAAAGTGCAACTTTCACAATTACTGAACCTCAGCCAGCGCAGCCACAGTCAAGCTTTACCTACAGCATAAATAATTTAAATGTTTATTTTTCCAACACTTCAAATAATGGATTATTTTCCTGGAACTTTGGAGATGGAACGTCTAGTTCTTCTTATAATTCTTCTCATAATTATGATTCTGCTGGAACCTATAATGTCTGCTTAACTTTAATTACAAATTGTGATACAGTAACTTTTTGTGAGACAATTACTATTGAGCCCTTAAGTTCAGTTAATCTCCAAGAAGGGCTTCAAAGTGGTATAAAGGTATATCCAAACCCAGCTGCAAATACAGTATTTTTCTCAGTTAATAATTTAAAAGCGAGAAATTTATACCTAATTGATCCCAATGGTAAGGTGGTAGAAAGTAGAATAATTAAGGGCCCTAGGGAGGAAATAAGTTTAAACGGTTACAGCAGTGGTATTTATACTTATCAAATAACCGATAACCTAAATAAATTAATTAAATCATCTAGGCTTAATATTATAAAGTAAGGATAAGATTGGGGACGTGTGATTATAAAATATACTTTTATTTATTATAGATTATGAAGGAATATTTTTTTACTTGTCCTTACTGTTGGGACAAAATATCTATGCTTATTGATCTTTCTGTTGACTCCCAAAATTATATTGAAGATTGTGAAACTTGTTGTAATCCAATTGAAGTAAGTTATTCCACTTTAAGTAATGAAATTTCTTATTTTGAAGCAAATTCTATAGAACAATAAATGAAACAAGAAAATTGGGTTGAATCTCAGTGGCTAAAAAGCGTAGAACTCAAAAAAAAGTTGCCCTTTGAGGATGCTGCTTTTGTAGAACTATACAGAGCCATTCTTTTAAGAAATGTGGAATTCTGCAAAGTTGTAACCCTAGAAGACAAACAATCTTGCGTTAGAATGACTAACAAGTTTATTCATCAAGCTGTAAGCTCTGCTTTTGGAGTTCAAAATAAAGAAATTAATATTTATGTACTTTTAAAAAAAATTGCAGAAGACTACAGCGAGGAAAAATCTTATTACTTTTTTTATATTATTTTTAAAGAGCTTTACAGAAGAAAAAATTCCGATTACAAAGTGGTTTTAGATGCGTTACGTAAATACGATTTTCCCGAGGAATTTAAAAAAATATTTAAAACCTTTGACTGTAAATTAGCTTGGGATTATCTATTAACTTATTTAGCTCATGAGCCGCTAGATAAAAGTATGTTTTCGATAATGTGGCTTAGATACAAAAGTTCATTACTTAGATGTAATGTTGAAGATTACAAAAATTTTGTATTACGTCAATATTTAAAAGATGATAAAAACAAAGCTATCCTAAATATAAAAAACATAAAAGAAAATATTTACACTCCAATTTTAAAAAGGGCAGAAATAAATTATTCACTACTAAAAATATTTTAAGATGGGAATTATCTTATGTAGCAATTTTAGGTTTTGGTTATAGCTTAACAGTTGCCTTTAAACTGTCATATTAGTACTATATATCTTCTACTAAACCATAAATTATTGGGTTGCCAATTCTAGTTTTAATCTTAAAATCATCAATTAAAAAAGATTCCTGCTCTTTGTTCCAAACATAAATATTTAAATTAATATTATTGTAATTTAAGTATATATCAGAAAGCTTTATTGAATGATGTACAGTATACCATTTTTTGTTAGTCTCAAAAGGCTTGATAAATTTATTAAATACTGCTCCTTGCCAGTAAATATTTTCGTTGGGGGCTCCAAGTGTTGCTACTAAAATAGCAGAAGGATCTATTTTATTTTTATATTTTACTCTTAGAGAAATATCTATAAAATCATTTCTATTTAATGCTAAAGTGTTGAAGTTTACAGAAAACTTTGGACCCCATTCGGTTTTTTCATCTAACATATATGCTCTTTTGCCCATAGAGCTGATGCTTTTAGTTGTTTTGGAGAAGTCTACATTAGTCCAAAAATCATGGCTCTGATTTTCAAAATCTAAATTGGCTATTGTTTTGCTTTCTGTTTTCTCTTTATTAAAAAGATAAGATGAACCCCCTACGTAGTTTTTTTGCCATTTAAGATTAGGATAGTATTCTTGAATTATTGGGACGGTTGATGCTGCGTTAGATGATAAACAACCAAAATAAATATTACTAAAATGATTATTTTTTTCTAGAAACTCAATGAAATTAGCTTCGCTTTTAAATGAATCAAAATTGATATAATTAGTTTCTATATTGATTCTTTTTGAGAAGTATTTAGAAATTTTATCGTGGGAATCTACTATGAAAAGTGTGTTTTCTTGGTTCAGATTAGCTTCATGATAATCTACTAATATTTCTTTATAGACGGAATGATAAAATAATTTATAATGCTGTCTTTCAAAAATTAATGAGAATATGTTGACCCCCATAATAATTGTAATTATCAATAAGTTCACTTTTGGACTTTGCAATTTAAAATGGCCAAATAATAGGAAGAATAGATACGGCAAACAAAATATTAAAATAGAAAATTGTAATACAGGATTAATATCTTTCGAATAATAAAATCCTATTAGAAAAGGCAAAATAAACCATGTAAGAAATAATATATATTTATTTAAATCTTTAATCTTTAGTTTGCTTTTATTTATTCCAAATGCTATTATTGATAAGGTCATGAGAATAGAAAATGTTGAAAAGTTCAAAATGTACCATATATATTGAATAATAAAATCGTTTGTCGGTTTGCCTAGCCATCCATCTAATCCTCCAATTCCACCTATATTTAATTGATAGAAGAAAATACTGAGGTGTGGAATATAAAGCATGAAAATTACTAACCCAGAAATAATATATTTTACCACATATTTTTTTTTGATCATAAATAATCCTGATAAGCCAATAATTAGAGCAAAAAGGAGACTAAAGTGGTGGTTATAAGCACATATTGTGGAGGCTAAAACAAAAAGACAAATATTTTTAAAAAAGTTTTTTTCCGAATTTTTAATTATTAATGTCCAATAATAAACCATTATTAAAGAAAAGAACATTCCACTAATATATGGACGTGCAATCTGGCTATAAATCACTGTAAACTGAATACTAGCAATAAACGCTGCTGAAATTAATCCCACAGTTTCGTTAAACCATTTCCTGCCAATAAGGTAAATTATCCATATTGAAGCTATTCCAAAAATAGTAAAGGGTAACTTAACAATCCATTCGGTTGAACCAAATACTTTGGTCCAATAATATAAAAAAACATGTACTCCAGCAGGGTGGCCATCTACCTTTACACCTTTTTCTATTAATTCCGAAAAACTATCAAAATTTAAACGAAACAAAGCGCTGAACTCATCATGTGTAAAAGGGATTTCAAAGTAATTATAAAACCTCAAAATAGAGCCTATAAATAAGATTAGTAAAATCGTTAATTGATTAGTGATTTTCATGTGCTTGACCCGAAAGCTTGACTAAAATAATTGATTATGACTTTATGTAAAGTTATCATTTTTTATATTTTGATTTCCATCGTTAAGTTAGGTCAACTTCTAGTTTTTATAATGTTAGAAATCCATTCAAACTGTTTCAAGGGCAAATAATTTCGTATTCAATACTAAAAAATAAAAGGTGAATTTTAGGAATTTATGGTTTTTTAATTTATTTATTTATTGAATATAAAAAAGGTCTAAATAAATATTTAGACCTTTTAATAACTTAAAATAAGAAAAGTGGTTTCTAAGCAAACTTTTTTAAAGACCAAGCGACTACACCTCCGCCTATTGCTCCCATGATAGCAGAAAGGACTGCATCTAATCCAACGTAACTGTAACTGACAAAAGTTGTTGTAGATACCATTTGAAGATCAACAATTAGCCAAATACCTGCACTAAAAACAGCTCCAAAAACTGCCCCGCTAGATAAGGTTGCTATTTTTAGACTATCAACAAGGGCAATAAGCCCAATGATTTGGATTAGTGCTACAGGAAATCCAGAGATAAAATCAGGAGTTGCCCTAACAGCTTCTGGATACAATGTATGCCAATTAGCAAATTCTGGAAGAAAAATAAAATTAGCAAACACTCCGCCAAGTATGGCAAAAGTTAAAAAAGATAATATAAAAGTGACTATATATTTTTTCATTTTAGTTGAGTTTTAGTATTTAAATTTTAATTAATATAAAAAATAAATTACATTAATTTATGTTTTTAGAATTAATTCTTAGATAATTTTTTGTAATCAAAATTCTAACTCCCAAAAAATTTAATTTTAATTATTATTATAATTAAACAGCTTAAAAGTTTTGCTTTTATCTTTTTAAATTTCAATTTTTTAAATGTTACAAATGTCTAAACGAACTTATGAAAAGGATGGATTGAAAATTGAGATTGCAAGTGATCTTGACGATCTTGTTGTAGATAAACGTAAAAGTTGGAGGGCAAATTCTTCTAAAGCTAATCAACGACAACGTAGATATAAAAAACGCCTGACCAAGCAAATTATCCAAATAGATAAAGATTCGCTTACTTAGTTGCTCTATTATTTTATTTATCTTTATGGCTTATGAAAAATACTTATGCTTGTGAAAAATGCGGAATGTCAGTCAATGCGCAATGCGGAAAATGTAATATTCCTTTAGAAAATGATTTTCTAACTATCAATGGTGGAGAAAAAGTTCAAATTTCAAAATGTCCTTCCTGTGAAGGAAAAATTAAATCTCCTCTTTGCTGTGGTGAAGATATGAGTTGTGCAGCGTAATATTTATGTTTTAATTTAAAATTAATAAAACAAAATATTACTTTTAAATGCTATAATTGTAAATTCTTATAATAAATTAAATGAAAAATATTACGTTATTAGGGTTATCATTAATTTTTTCGCTTTTTATGTCTTCTTGTGATGGCGGTGAAAAAGAAGAAAATCAAGAAACTTCCGCTTTAGTTGAATCAACTGATTTAGAAGAAAGGTCGTTTAATGTTGATCCCTTATTAAGTTCGGTTAGTTGGGAAGGAACAATGGTTGGTGTTTATAAGCATACTGGAAAAGTTGGTTTAAAAAAAGGGCAATTAGTTTGGAAAGGTGAAGTAATTGTTGGTGGCTCAGTAACTATTGATATGTCTTCTATGACCCAGTTAGATACGCTCTATAAAACTGAAGAAAATAAATTAGTTCAACATTTAGAATCTCCTGATTTTTTCGATGTTTCTAACCACCCAATAGCAACGTTTGAAATTATTGGTTCTGATAGAACTGAAAAAACAGTTTCAGGAAATCTTACTATAAGAGGAATCACAAACTCTGAAACAGTAAATGATGTTGTTTTTGATGAAGCTACAGGTGCTGCAAAGGGATTACTTAGTTTTGATCGTCAAAAATATAATGTTGCCTACAAAGGTTCTACAAAAGATATGCTAATTAGCGACGTTGTAAAATTATCGATTTCACTAATCCCCGGAAAATAATTATCTCATTATTATTTAATAATATTATTAAACTGTGTTTTTTAAACTTATAAAATGAAGAAACTACTATTCCTATTGATGTTTCCAATTATTGGACTTAGTCAAGAAGCTATTCCTGCATCAGGTGGTAATGCTTCAGGCTTAGGCGGAACATTAAGTTTTACAGTTGGACAATTAGTTTACACTAGCAATTCTGGAAGTAATGGCTCAGTAGATGAGGGAGTTCAACAACCATATGAAATATCTACAACAGTTGGAATTGAAATAAATAACATTAGCTTAGATTTGATTGCCTATCCAAACCCAACAAGCAGTAATATTGTTCTCAGTATTAGAGATTTTAATAATGAAAAATTGAATTATCAACTTTATGATTTGAATGGAAAATTATTAAAAAGTAATAAAGTGAATGCAATTAATACAACCATTGATATGAGTGAACTACCAGTAAGCAATTATGTTTTAAATATAAATAACGATAGTTCTACAATAAAAAGTTTTAAAATCATTAAAAGTTAAACACTATGAAAAAATTATACACCTTATTAGCATCATTCCTTATAAACTTAGCTCTATTTGCTCAAGCTCCTGAAAAAATGAGTTATCAAGCTGTAGTTAGAGATGCAAATAATGCATTGATTATAAATCAAGCATTAGGTATGAGAATCCAAATTCTTCAAGGTTCCGTTTTTGGAGCAGCTGTTTATGTAGAAACTCAAACGCCAACTTCAAATGATAATGGTTTAGTCACTTTAGAAATAGGTACAGGAACTATAGTATCTGGGATGTTTGGTACTATAGATTGGAGTACAGGTCCGTATTTTATTAAAACAGAAACTGACCCAAATGGAGCTACTAATTATACTATTTCTGGAACAAGTCAGTTAATGAGTGTTCCTTACGCATTATACGCTAAAACGTCTGGAAATGGTGCTGGTCCTCAGGGTCCTGCTGGAATTGATGGACAAGACGGAGCACCTGGTATTGACGGAGCTGTTGGTGCTCAAGGAGCAACAGGACCTGCTGGTGCAGATGGAATTGATGGACAAGACGGAGCTATAGGTCCTCAAGGACCTGCTGGTGCAGATGGAATTGATGGACAAGACGGAGCTGTAGGTCCTCAAGGATCCCCAGGGACGCCATATGTTGAACCAACATATACAATAGGAATAAGTACAGATTTAGGAGGCTATGTTTTCTGGGTCTCAACAGATGGCAAGCATGGGCTTGTTGCTGAAACTCAAGACCAAGGTCTTTCAACATGGTATAATGCACAAAATTTAATTTCTGACCCTGCAAACCACTCTACTAACGGTCAAAAATTTAGAGATTGGCGATTGCCTACAAAGCACGAGCTAAATGAAATGTACCTTTTAAGTTCAGCAATTTGAAATTTTGGAACTAAAACCTACTGGTCCTCATTTCTTGTTGGAAATGGAAGTGCATGGCGACAAAATTTCTTATCTGGTTTGCAGTTTTTTGGAGTTAATTTTTTGTTAACTGATTTTTTATTTGTTCGATCAGTAAGGGACTTTTAAGCATTTATATTTATTGAAATTTCTGTATCTAAACTTAGTCCTGAGAGAGGACTTACATTACACAAATATTTGATAGCGGTAACAACATCATATAGACAAAATATTTTATTCTTATTTAATATTCAGTAAGTGAAAGTAATGAAGCAGTAGGTTTTTTTCAATTTTTAAGCTCTTTGAAACACATCAATACTACTTTGTTATTATTTGAATTCCTAGTTTTGATTTTTAATTTAGAGCTAAATAACACCAACTTAAAATCAATTATAGCTCGCTTTTGCACGCTAAAAAAAAACTAGAAAATAAAAAAACCACCCTATTAAAGGTGGCTCATTTTGATTTGTGTTTGCACTATTTAGTGCTTTTTATCTGTTAAGAGTTGTCCCACTAGGGCTCGAACCTAGACTCTTCTGTACCAAAAACAGACGTGTTGCCAGTTACACCATGGGACAATTTTGGATGTGAATTTACTTTCTATTTTTTATCCTACCAAATTTTTTTCTTACGTATTAGCACTGTTTTTTGACTTCTAAGCCTATAATTATATATTTTAACGTTTATTATAGATGTATTTTTCTATTTTCGCTATACATATTTTATTAAATGAGCTACAAAAAATTAAATAATATAACTGGCTGGGTTGTTTTTGCAATAGCAACTTTTGTATATCTCTCAACTATGGAGCAAACCACAAGTCTTTGGGATTGTGGGGAATATATTACCACAGCGAATAAGCTGGAAGTTGGTCACCCCCCAGGAGCTCCACTTTTTATGATGTTAGGTAGATTATTTTCTGCCTTTGCAAGTCCTGAAAATGCAGCAATGATGATTAACTCAATGTCAGCGTTGAGCAGTTCTTTTTCTATTTTATTTTTATTTTGGAGCATTACAATGTTGGCTAGAAAAATGGCAAAGTTAAATGGTGAAATTGACAGGAATTCTTCATTTGCTATCATTGGTGCTGGTTTAATTGGTGCACTTTCCTACACATTTACCGATTCTTTTTGGTTCTCAGCAGTTGAAGGAGAGGTTTATGCCATGTCTTCTTTCTTTACAGCAATTGTCTTTTGGGCAATTTTAAAGTGGGATATTGAAGACGACCAGTATAACGAATCAAAAGAGAAATCCAATACTACTCACCCAAATAGATGGATTTTATTTATATGTTATATGATAGGGCTCTCAATTGGAGTTCACCTCCTTAACTTATTGGCGATTCCAGCAATTGTTTTTGTTATTTACTTTAAAAAGTATGAGTTTAGTTGGAAATCATTTTTCTTAGCTGGCTTGGCTTCTTTAGTGGTTTTGGGAACTATACAAAGTATTATTATTCCAAGTACAGTTTCACTTGCCGATTGGGTAGAAAGACTATTCACCGATAGTTTTGGACTTCCTTTTAATAGTGGCGCATTTTTCTTTTTAGGATTAATTATTTTTATAATTTTTGCTGGATTAAGGTGGACTAATAAGACTGGAAGGGCTTTACTAAATACTGCTATTTTATCCCTTGCCTTGGTCTTAATGGGTTATTCTTCTTTTGTAATGATCTTGGTAAGATCTAACGCAAACCCTCCGTTAGATGAAAACAACCCAGAAACTTTATCTCAACTGCATTCATATTTAAAAAGAGAGCAGTATGGAACTTGGCCTATTCTTTCTGGAAGATTTTGGAACTCCCCTGCTTATTCAGACTGTGGTGAAGACCATTTAGGGCCTGACAAAAGTAGTTTTATGAAAGTTTTTTCATTAACATGTAAGAGTAATACTCAAGAAGTTCTAAGTAAAGATACTAGCGATATTAAAAGATTAATTAAGCCACTCAATCTCCACATTAGGTTTTTTAAGGGCAAAGAATCTAATAAGTTTAGATATTCATTGGTAGAGAAAAAACTATCCTTTATGAATGAATGGGCTTTATATCAATTTAAAGGTCAATGTGATACAATTAATTTAGAACTGTTAAATAAAAATCTTCCTAAAGTACTTTCTTTCGAAGACGAGATAACAAAAGGATATATAGATAATCTTAAAGGAAAAAGAGGTGACAAATTATACTTGCCAGAGTATACAACTCTTTTTCCTAGAATGTATAGACAAGGTGAAGGTTCAAAATATAAAGTTTGGTGTGGTTATGAAGGAAATACTAACAAACCTCTCCCAGCTTTAGGGCAAATAAATAAAATGCTTCAGCAAAGTTATACTGATAGATACCAGCAATATAAGGCTTTGATGTCTTATGCTAATAATACTAGTGCACCAGATAATAACCGGCAGTATTTAAGAGATATTGCTACTGATCTTTCTAAAGACGGTTTGTTTTTGCCATCATTTACAGAAAACTTACAATTTTTATTTCAATACCAGCTCAATTGGATGTATTTACGTTATTTTCTGTGGAATTTTTCAGGTCGTCAAAATGATATTCAAGGATATGGTTTAACTGGTGGAAGTGGAAAAATATTGGAGGGAAACTGGCTAACTGGATTAGACTTTATTGACGACCAAAGATTGGGGCCGCAAGAAGGTTTATCTGATGATATAAGACTCAACAAAGGATATAATAGATACTTTATGTTGCCTTTAATTTTGGGTTTAATTGGGTTTCTCTACCAACTTTTTAAACATCCTAAGAGTTGGTTTGTAGTGTTCTTGCTATTCCTGCTTACCGGAATTGCAATTGTTATTTACCTAAATCAGAAGCCTGGAGAGCCTAGAGAAAGAGATTATGCATACGCTGCCTCATTCTATGCTTTTGCCGTCTGGATAGGTCTTGGAATATGGTCATTATTCGATTTTGCAAAAAATGCAAGCTTTGATCATTTAAAAAAGTTAGCAATGTATACTTTTGGCGGAAGTGCCCTTATTTTATTGGCTCAATATGTTTCTGGAAATGGAATGACTTTTGGGTTAAGTATGGCTTACATGAGTGTTGTTTCAATATTACTTTTTGGATTGATGTACTTTTTAGGAAAAAAATATCCTTCTCACATTATGATTCCTATTATTCCAATTGCATTAGGATTATTTGTACCTAGTGTTTTGGCGTATAACAATTGGGATGATCACAACCGGTCAAACAGGTCTACAGCTAGAGATTTTGCGGCCAATTATTTAAATTCTTGTGACTATAATGCAATTCTTTTTACGAATGGAGATAACGATACTTTCCCTCTTTGGTATATTCAAGAAGTAGAAGGTGTAAGAACAGATGTAAGGGTTGCAAACATGTCTTTATTAAGCACTGATTGGCATATTAATCAAATGAAAAAAAGAGCTTATGATTCAGATCCACTTCCAATAAATATGAGAGAATCTGTTTACAGAAGCGGCAATAGAGACTATGTTTTAATTAGCCCTAACGATAACACAAAATATAAATCGAATTCTAAAAGGTTAAAAATTCAAAAGACACTTAGCAATTTGAAAAATTCACTAGTTCAAAATGGGCTAAATGAAAAAGCTGTAATTGAACTATTTAAACAGGTTTATTGGCTAAAAGATATTGCAGATTCTCTTAAAAAAGATGATTTAGATTATAAAAGTAATGTGTTAAGTGCTAGAACATTAAGTATAATTAATTCCGGCTACAAAAATTTAAAATACACAAGTAAAGTGAAAGGATTTTTATCCTTAGCAGGTATTAATAATGCAAGCACCCAAATTAATCAAATTCTAAGTCAAGCTGAGAAAATTATAAACAAGTGGCCTGAAAGATGGTATTCTGCACAAGAGGCCATAGACTTTATAAGCGATGATAGAAATAAAAAATTCCAAAATTTTTCGTGTAATAATGAGTCTTACTTAAACTTTAGTAATTTGTATCTAGAGGTAAATGAAAAAAATGCCATTAAATATGGAATAATGGACAGTTCGGACTTAAAAAAGTCTAATTATAAACCTGTAATAAAATGGAGGATTAAAGGAAGTATGCTTTACAAAGCAGATATTGCAGTTTTAAGTCTTTTAGCAAACTATCAATGGGAAAGACCTATTTACTTTGCTAGTGTTATGGGGATGCAGGCTAATAGAAATTTACAAAAGCATATGTACTGTGAAGGACTAACTTATAAATTATCTCCAATAGAGTTTGGTGGTAATGGAGGAACCAATATCAATAAAATGGTTCAGCTATTTAACGGGAGTTATGCTCTCAACAAAAGAAATAACGAAGTTGATAGCGTGAGTTTTTTGTGGGGAAATATGAAAACGGAAGGCGTCTTAGTTGATTATTACACCATGAGAATGGTTCAAAATATTCGTTTGCAAATGATGAAATTAAGTGATCAACTTATTGCTGAAAATAGATATGATGAAGCAATAGATATTTTAAACTTATGCTTCGAGGAGATGCCTATTGAAAACGAGCAGGTAGCTGCAGATGATATTTGCTACTATTTATGTGCAAATTATTTTGAAGCTGGAGATACCATAAATGGAAATATTGTAGGTAAGCAATTAGCAGAATTGCAACTACAAAGGCTTAAGTATTTTGCTGCTATGGACAAAACACAATTGAATTTTGTCTGGTCAGCTTTAGGAAAAGCTATGTTTAACGTAGAAATGCTTAGGGAAGCATCATTAACTGGAATGAACAGAAATAAGATGTTCGAGCCAGACCAAACAAATATGAATGGAAGTGTGTCGTTTGCCAATAAAGGAGTCCTTAAGAATACAAAATACGATGAAGTTTGTGCTGACATTAAAAATATTTTCGTCGATAACTTTAGAGAAAAAAGTGCGTTTTTTGGAAATCAGCAAAAATTCCCAATTTACTATACTCAGCTCTGGGGTGGAAATAAATAATGAGCTATTGGATCAAAACACCGCTTTTAATCCAAATTGTTTTTTCAAAGATTGTATGGAGGCTCCAGTCTAATAAAAAAGAAATATATCTAACATTTGACGATGGACCATCTTCAATTACACTAGAAATTTTAAATGTTCTAGAAAAAGAGAATATTAAAGTAACTTTTTTTTGCACAGGGGATAATGTTAAAAGGTATCCTAAATTATATGATAAAATTATTTCTGCTGGACACAGTGTTGGAAATCATTCTATGACTCATTTAAACGGTTGGAAAGTTGACAAAAAAAAATATCTGTTTGATGTGAAAAAAGCTTCCGAACTAATTAATAGCAATCTGTTTAGGCCACCTTATGGAAAAATAAATATCCGAAGTATTTCTAAATTAAAAAAGAAATTCAATATTATTATGTGGGATATTAATAGTGGAGATTTTGACCGTGGTATATCTTCAAAAGAAGTGATTAGTAATGTAGTAGCAAGTTCTCGAAATGGGAGTATTGTTGTCCTTCACGATAATGAGAATTTTAAATTCTTAACACTTCCTTCCCTTTTGCCAATTATAAAAGGACTAAAAGAAAAGGGGTTCTCGTTTAGAACTATCCCTTATCATCCTTTAAAGTAAATCTAAAGCCAAGATAAATCATCCTACCAAAAATTGGAGCCCATATTAATGAACTGTCAAAGTGTTTGTTATAAGGATCTTCAGATGAAAGTATTGGGTTTTTTTGAGTGTAATTTAAAGCGTTTTCTATGCCCAGATAAGCTTCGATTTTATTGCTAAATATTCTTGTTAACTGTCCATTAATCAGTAAATAATCTTCACTTCTTTGAGTCAATTGAAATTCTTGGTCATTATCTCCAGTAAAAGGAATTCTTTGGCTTCCAATCCACTGAGTTGTAAGATCTGCTTTCCATTGTCTATTTTTTGTTTTTCTTGACGAATAAGCAATGTTAAGAAACCCTCTATGTTTTGACAAAAGTGGTTTTTCTTTTATTCCGCTTTGGTACTTCTTTTTAACATCTAAAAATCTGTAGGCAGCTCTTATTTCCCATCGTCTACTAATGGTGTAATTAATTTCAGTTTGAAAAGAGTTTGAATAAGATTTTCCATTAAGGGCATAAAAATCTACTTGTCTTGCAGACTCATCTAAATCTACTACTAATTGATTTTCAAAAAAAGTGTGGTATCCGTCAATGGTTAAAGTTCCGTCTCTACTAAATAATGTAAACTCTTTTAAAACAGCTAGACCAAAGTTCCAAGAGTATTCCTGTCCTAAGTCTTGTAATCCGTAAGAATTTAAGTTCCATTTTCTAGATGAGGCCATAAATCCAATATTTTCCATAATCATGAAGGGAGTTTTTCTTCCACTGCCTGCCGTAAGCTTAAATGCTAAATCAACATTTGGTGAAACCCTTAAATGAAGCCGAGGAGTGATAAAATATTTATTGTAAAATGAAGTGTAATCTCCTCTTAAGCCCATAATTAATCCAAATTTTTCGCTGTTGTGATTAAACTCTCCAAAAATACCAGGAACGACTTCAAGCCATTTAAAGTTATACCCTATAAAACTACTATCATATTCATAGTTAAGAATTAACTTCTCATTTACACTGTCCAACTGGCAACTTGAGCCAATTTTAAACGAGTTTTCTTCCTTGTTATTTCCTATTTCTTGTTGGTAAATTAAATTTAAGTATCCGCTTAACTGAGTACCATTGTAGTTAGTTTTACCAATCTTTGTTTCTTGTCGATTATAAGTGCTACTAATCTGTAGCGCTAGACTTTTAAAATCGTCGTTTGGAAAAAGGTAACCAATTTTAGCAAACCCATTAAATTGTGCGTTTTCTATGTCCACACCATAATTCGCTTGAGGAATTCCGATTGCTGAAACTTCATTCCATTCATTTCTTTTCCCAGATTCCATATTGCTAAAAACAGCATTCCCTCCAATTTCCATATGAACTAATCTGGATTTGTAATTCCACTGATTATAAAAAATATAGTCGTTGTGTAGGGGATTATCCAGAAATCCATCGTTATTTCTATCGTTAATTCTTGACTGATCTTCAAAATGAGCTAAAAAAGTAGTTGACCAGTGCCTGCCAAAACTTTTGGAGGCAAAAGCATTATACTCAGTTCTTCCAGCCTGATTCAAATAAAAGTTAAAATGAAGTTTTTCTGCATTTTCAGGCTGTTTCAAATCCATATTTATTTGGCCAACCATACTTTCGTAGCCATTAAGCACTGACCCAGAACCTTTGGAGACAGCAATTTGATGAATAAATGATCCTGGTATTTGTTTTAAGCCGTACAATGTTGAAAGTCCTCTTATAACAGGAATATTTCCTGAAAGCATTTGAACATATTTGCCAGATAATCCCATCATTTGAATTTGTTTTGTTCCCGTAACAGCATCTGTAAATGTTGCATCAATTGATGGGTTGGTTTCAAAACTTTCTGCCAAATTGCAACAAGCTGCTTTTCTTAATTCATCTTGTCCTATAATGTGGGCATTTCTGGGGTTTAATTTTGAATAAGTATAACTCCCTTTTTTGAATTCAACAACTAGATCCTCAAGAATTTTTCCCTCTCTCATTACAACATTTATTTCTTTATCGGGTTGAATTTCAAGAGTATCGGTATCGTAACCTATATAGCTAAATATTAAATACTTTTTCTTAGGATTGTTTGAAAGACTAAAAAATCCATTTGCATCAGATGATGTACCAGTATTAAGCCCTAAATAATAAATATTTACACCAATTAATGGCACCATAGAGCCTTTTTCGTTAAGCTCAAATACATGTCCAGAAATATTTTCTAATTTATTTTCTTGTTGGGAAAAAAGAGTTAATCCAAAAAAAAATAAACCTAATAATGAAATTAATTTCATTTTAAAGTGTCTTTCCTGTCGTAATGACAACATGGATGTAGTTTATCGTAGGCTTCGTCAGATGCTCTACATAATGGAGTGTCGTGCCCTTTAAAAGCTAATAATTCGTGTATCTCTTTCTCTGAAATTTTGTTAGTTTTAAAAGTGACATCACACAATAGAGTTGTCTCGGACCAAGAAGCGAAAACAACCCCTTTTACGTCAAGTGCGTTCTCAATCCTGTCTTTACACATACCGCATTTTCCACTGACCAAAAATGAAGTTTTTTTAGTTTGTGCATTAAAAGAAAATACATAAAAAAATAGCAGAAAAAGTAAAAATAATTTTTGTTTATTCATGATTTTGCTTTTTAAAAACATTATTAATTTCAATTGTTTATGATGAACAAATATAGTATGTTTAAAACAAAAGTGTAGTTGTTAAAAAAAAAAACTTAAAGATGATTGGAATTTATGTTCATTTGTTAAAAACAATTCTATGAAATTATTACTGTTGGGTGCTGGCGGAAGAGAACATGCTTTGGCTTGGAAAATATGTAAAAGTTCTCAGCTAGAGAAACTTTATGTTTCTCCAGGTAATGCTGGAACTTCAGAAATTGCAGAAAATATCGCAATGGATATTAATGACTTTGATGCGGTAGGTAATTTTTGTGTTCAAAAAAAAATAGATGTCTTAGTTGTTGGTCCCGAGCAGCCACTAGTAAATGGAATTCACGATTATTTTGAAAACAATCCAAGACTCAAGAATGTAACAGTTATAGGGCCTAAAAAAGAAGGCGCGATATTAGAAGGAAGTAAAGATTTTGCAAAAAAATTCATGAAAAAACATAGAATTCCTACTGCAAAATCAAAGTCTTTTAATAAACAACAAGTAATAGAAGCGTTGGAATATTTAGAACAAAAAGAAGGTCCTTATGTTCTGAAAGCAGATGGGCTTGCCGCTGGAAAGGGTGTGATTATTGAGTCTGATTTGAATAAAGCAAAAAAAGCTGTAAAAATATTACTTGAGGGACAATTTGGAAAGTCTAGTGAAACTGTAGTTATTGAAGATTTTCTAGTGGGTGTAGAAGTAAGTATGTTTATAATAACAGATGGTATGAATTATAAACTTTTGCCCACTGCTAAAGATTACAAAAGAATTGGAGAAGGGGATACTGGATTAAACACTGGAGGAATGGGAGCGGTTTCTCCGGTCCCTTTTGCAAATAGAGAGTTTATTGATAAAGTAGAAAATCAAATAATCATACCTACAGTTAAAGGATTAAGAAAAGAAGGAATTGATTATTCTGGATTTATCTTTTTTGGATTAATTTCTGTGAAAGGAGATCCGTATGTTATTGAATATAATTGTAGGCTAGGTGATCCAGAGACTGAAGTGATTATGCCTCGTTTAAAGTCAGATATATTAGAGCTATTTGATGGTATTGCCACCGATACTCTTTCCGAAAGAGATGTAGAAATTGATTTAAGGACGGCAAGTACAGTAATGTTAGTTTCTGGAGGTTATCCAGAAAAATACGAAAAATATAAGGAAATAAACATTGGAGATTTGGACGAGAAATCAGTTGCTTTTCACGCTGGTACAATAATAAAAAACAATAAAATAGTTTCAAATGGCGGTCGGGTTATGGCCGTGACTTCATACGGTAAAAATATAGAAACATCATTAAAGATGTGCTATGCAAATGTTGAAAAAATAACATTTGAAAAAAAGCAATTTAGAAAAGATATTGGTAACGATTTAATAACAAAAAAGTAATTACTTGATTTGGTTAGGATCTTGGTCTGCTTTTTTGTTAAGCTTGTTTTGGACAAACATCCAATACACTAGTCCTCCAAATATGATAAAGAAAAATATAATGTTAGGTGAATTTCCTAATGGTTCTAGGGTGTTTTCAAACATCCAAATTAAAAAATCTCTTATAGGATGTAAAAGCCAGTTCATAGTTTTTTTATTCAAAAATATAAAATAATTGATTCGGACAATTATTATTTAACTCCTTTAATCATTAATTTGTAACAATGTTAAATTTTCTTAGATCAAATAGCCCTCTTTATAACTTTTTTTTAAGTGTTATTCTAATCCCATTATTTATTTTTAACCACTACTACTCTAGTACTGAAAGTGAATTAATTTGGCCAATATTAAATTTAATTAAAACTAATAAAATTGCACTTTACTTAATTTATTCATGTATTATTTTCATTACCTCAATAAGAATAAATTTAATTATAAATAAAAGTATCTTTTTTGAAAAATCTAATTATTCTTCCGGTATTTTATACCTTTTTTTTATGGGGCTTTCTGGAATGATACATCTTGCAATACTACCTGCTATAGGTAATTTATTTGTAGTTTTTTCTCTAGAGAATTTTTTTAAAATTTTTAGAAATAAACCCTGTAAAATAGAAATTTTTAACGCTAGTTGTTTTTTGATTATAAGTTGTTTTTTTTATGCTTATAATATTTTTTTATTACCTATTTTATGGCTTGTACTCTACTTTATAAGGCCTTTTAATTGGCGCGAATACGTAATGCCCATCATAGCCTTAATTTTTATAAGTGTTTATCTTCTGCCTTTTGGATATTTTAATAATTACTTGAATACCTGGGTCACAATTTGGTGGAATTATTCAAAAATTAATAATCTTGATAATTTTATTGAATGGGGGTTTTTATTGTTTAGTATTTGTCTTGGATTACTGATTGGGCTAAGTACACTAATATTTACATTTATAAAGTCAAATAATCGTTATAAAAAAATAGCCTGGGTAATTCTGTCATTATTTTTTTTATGTTTAATACAATTAATCATTAGTAAGCTATATTTAAATATCCAATATCCTTTACTTTTCACAATTCTTTTACCGCTTTCTATTTTACTTGCTAATTCTATTATAAATTCTAAATATTCATGGTTAGTTGGTTCCTATTTAGTCATTTTAGTAATTGTAAAGCTCATTATTTCATTTGTACTTTAAAAGAGATTGAATGTTTATTACTTTCTTCTATATTTGAAATAAAATTATTCAATCTATGAAGTGTGGTGTTGTAACATTCCCAGGATCTAATTGTAACCACGATATGATGTATGCATTAGGCAATATAATGGGTCAAGGGGTTATAGAGTTATGGCATAAAGACCAAGACACTAAAAATTGTGACCTGATAGTTCTTCCCGGTGGGTTTTCTTACGGGGATTATTTAAGGTCTGGGGCAATAGCTAGTTTATCACCTATAATGAAAGAAATTATTAGATATGCAAATTATGGTGGATTATTATTAGGAATTTGTAATGGGTTTCAGATATTGTGTGAAGCAGGGCTACTTCCTGGAGCGCTACTACATAATAATCAACAAAAATTTATATGTAAAAATACATTCTTAAAGCCTTGCTCTGAAACTGCTTTAATCACAAAAAATATAGATAAAAATTCTGCCTTCAAAATTCCTATTGCCCACGGAGAAGGTAGATATTATGCTAATGATTCTGTAGTTGATGATTTGTTTTCAAGTGACCAAGTTCTTTTTCAATATTGTGATTCTAATGGAATAGTTTCTGAAAAAGAAAACCCTAACGGTTCATTAAAAAATATTGCAGGTATAGCTAATAAATCTAAAAATGTAATGGGAATGATGCCCCACCCTGAAAGAGCAATTGATCCACTGCTTGGAAATACTGATGGTGCTAAATTGTTTAATTCTCTACTAAGCTTAAAAGTTTAAGAACATTTTTATACCTTAACAGTTAACAACAATACATGTTGTATGTGTTAAACTTAATCACGCTAAAATTATTGATTTAATTAATTCTTTTTAATATGAAATTAAAAGTTTTATTTCTCTGTTTAATAACCTTCTGTTTATCCTCTCTTTATTCTCAACAGACTGTCAAAGGAAAAGTGGTAGATCTTGAGTCACAATTCGCTTTGCCTGGAGTTAATGTCCAGTTTGTTGATGCCGATCTTAAGCTAGGAGTAGCAACTGATATAAATGGTGGATTTAAGATTGAAGAAGTCCCTCTAGGAAGACATCAAATTAGATTTACTTTTATTGGATACAGGCCTCTTATTCAAACTATAGTTGTTAATTCTGGTAAAGAAGTTGTTTTAAATATAGCCATCGAGGAGTCAACAGAATTATTAGAGGCTTTTGAATTTTCTGCCAATGAAGATAGAGCTGTTAATAATGAAATGGCTTTAATTAGTGCTCAAGAATTTTCTGTGGAAGAAACCGAAAGATACGCAGGGAGCAGAGGAGATCCAGCAAGAATGGCATCAAACTTAGCGGGTGTTCAGGGGGCAGATGATAGTAGAAATGATATTATTGTAAGAGGAAATTCTCCATTAGGTGTTATTTACCGTGTTGAAGGAATAACTATTCCTAACCCAAACCACTTTGCAATTTCTGGATCATCCGGAGGGCCTTTAAGTATCTTGAACAATAAATTTTTAGGTAATAGTGATTTTTTTTCTGGCGCATTTCCTGCTGAATATGGAAATAGTACTGCAGGAGTATTCGATTTAAAAATTCGAAATGGAAACAATGAAAAAACAGAGTTTACTGCTCAAGTTGGGCTCTTTGGTGCAGAATTGTTAATAGAAGGGCCTTTGTCAAAAAAAAGCCCTGCTTCTTTTTTATTAATGTATAGAAAAGCTACCCTTAAAGCGTTTAATATATTAGGCGTAGACTTGGGGACTTCTGCTATTCCAAATTATCAAGATTTTGCTGCGAAATTTAATCTTCCTCTTAAAAAGGGTGGGAATTTAGCTTTTTGGGCAATGGGTGGAAATAGTAATATTAATATTATGGTTAGTAAGCAAGATAGTACTGATACCGAACTTTATGGGGAAAACACAAAAGATCAACGGTTTAGAACTGCAATGATGGTTGGGGGGTTAACCTATACTAAGCCAATAAATGAAACTACTTTTATCAAGTCTACTACTTGTATTAATTTGGAACAACAAAAATCTAATCATGACACAGTCTCAAGGATAGGATCGTGGAATAATATTAATTTAAACCCTTATATGGCTTATAATTTTAAAACTACTAGGTATTCTAATGCTAGTTCTTTAAATAAAAAATTAAATAAAAAGAACACTCTTAAAATAGGTTGGGTAGCTGATATAACCAATTTTAACTTTATTGATAGTGTTACTACAAACTCTGCTCTTCAAACCTATAGAAATCGATTCAAAAAGAATGGTAATTATTTATTGGTTCAGCCATATATAAGCTGGAAGCATAAATTTTCTGATGATTTTGTTATCAGTGCAGGAATGACAAGCATATATCTTGCAATATTTAATGACAATGCAAACGGTGTCAATGTGAGAAATTATTCTCCCTTAGAGCCTAGAGTGGGAATGAAGTGGAATGTCAATGAAAAAAGTGCATTTTCTTTTGGGCTTGGCTATCATTCGCAAACACAACCTTTATATACAAGGTATTATCTGAACCCTGGAAATAGCACTTCCAGTAATGAAGCTCTAGGTTTGTCTTACAGTAAGCATATTGTTTTGGGTTATTCACGCCAGATAAACAAAAACTTTGGTTTAAAAACAGAAGCTTATTATCAAGGACTAACCGGGATACCTATTGAAACAGATTCATCTGCTTTTTCTTTAATTAACGCGGGAAGTGGTTTTGCAAGAGTTTTTCCAAATGCGTTAGTAAATAATGGAACAGGCTATAATTACGGATTAGAGATTACAATTCAGCGCTATTTTAATAAAAACTGGCATGCGCTATTTTCTGGATGTTTATATAATTCTCGTTATACACCAAGTGATGGAATAGAAAGAAACACTAGTTACAACGGTTTATACGCGGCTAATTTTTTAGCAGGTAAAGAGTTTAGAGTAGGTGAAAATAAGGTTCTTGGGTTGGGTATTAAAATTACAGGGGCTGGAGGAAAAAGAAAAGGTGTCTTAGACCCTATATTATCAGAACAACAAGGAGAAGTGATTTTTAAAGATGAGGGATTTAACGAAAGTCAATTTAAAGATTACTTCAGGTTTGATATTAAAACTACATACAAAATAAATAAGAAAAAAATTACTCATGAAATTGGTCTAGATTTAGTGAATATTTCAGGAGCAGAAAATATATTAAATTACTCTTATGCTCCTAATAACAATGGTAATACTGAGGATGACATAGTGTTAAATTATCAACTTGGTTTTTTGCCTATTTTCTACTACAGAATAGATTTTTAGGCTTTAAGATTCATATGATGATTAATCTCATTGACTAAATCTTTTAAGGCCAACTCGTTAAATACGTACTTTATTAGCTTGTGTGTTTTTCCATCCTTTGTTTTAACGACTATATTATAGCTTGGAACTCCATTTGTTTGTTGTCCAGAGAAAATCACCTCAAGATTAGTTATTTGACTTTTTAAAATTTCTTTTTCCTTTCTTATTGATATTGGATTAGTATAATAATTAATCTTACTTTTAGAGGCATTAATATACCTTTTATTAAAAATGTTAGAAAGACCTAAGATCATAATTGGAAAACCAATTATAGCACATATTATAATGAAAGTATTTTCTGGTTTATCAAATAAAGGAATTAGTATTCCTGTAGCTGTAAATACCAACCCTACTATAAATGTTATAAAAATAGAATCTCCAGATTTTCTATAAAAATGTGTTATTTTTAAATTAATTAAATTAGAAGAAACTGTAAAAGGAAAGCTTCGTGTAGGTTTTTCCACTTGTAAGTTTTTCTTAAAAGATTTGTTTTCAGATAGCTTTTTTTCTTTCTCTTCTAAAAGAATATTTTGTTTATAATCTGATTCTATCTTGTTTTGGTAATGAGTTTTAGAAATTTTTTCAAGTTGGCCCTTATTGGTAATGTCTTTAATGTTTAATAGCTTTTCGATTTTACTGTCCATTTGATCAACTAAAATGGGATTCATAGTGCTGAAAATCTTCTTAGCTGGTTTGTTTTTAAAAATCGCATACAATTGGAAATTAACTGCCTTTGAGGACGAAGATCTATTTGGTGTTTTAGTTTCGACTCTTTTGACCGCCAGCCTTTCAAGTTCTAATATTGAAATCTCTTTATTTGGAAATATTGGAATAGAGTTTTTAATAAAAAAAGCTTCTTTATTGACTACAACGGTTTGTTTGTTTAAAATAAGTAATATTATCATGAGAAAAAAAGGAACTGAGTAGAGCGTAAATAGGCTGAAAATAATCGCTACACAAATCACAATAAATAAAAAGAGATTTTTGATAAAAGAGCCAAATAGTGATAGAAATCTTATTTTAAACCTTAGCTCTTGTATTTCACCATCAGCGTTTTTTAATTCTTCTATGCCGTTTGAAGCAAAATCTATATTTTCCATTATGTTATCTTAGAATTTATAAAGTATTAAAAGTATTAAATTTTTTAAAAAAATATTTGTTTACTTTTAGAGTTATATTATTGATATATGAAAATACTACTAACAGGTGGGGCAGGCTTTATTGGGTCTCATACAGCGGTAGAGCTAATTAATAATGGATATAGTCCTATTATTCTTGATGACTTTAGAAATTCTAATGCATTAATAATAAAGAATATTGAAAAAATTATTGGTAAAAAAGTTGGCTTTTATTCTGTAGATATTGGAAATAAAATTAAGCTTCGTGAAATAATAAAGAAAGAGAACCCAATTGGTATTATTCATTTCGCAGCGGACAAATCTGTAAATGAATCTGTACTAAACCCGTTAAAATATTATAAAAACAATATTTCTAATCTAGTTTCTCTAATTGAGCTGGTTTCTGAATTTAATATTAATTCATTTGTATTTTCTTCCTCTTGTACTGTATATGGTAATCCAATAAAAATTCCAGTAAAAGAAACTAACGAAACCCAACCAGCTTTTTCTCCTTATGGATATACTAAACAAGTTGGAGAAAGAATACTAACAGACTTTTGTGCTGCTAGAGAAAAATTATCATTAACACTTTTGAGATATTTTAACCCAATAGGTGCACACCCTTCAGGTTTAATTGGTGAGCTCCCTATTGGCGTCCCTAGTAATCTTTTACCTTTAATAACTCAAACTGCCATTGGGAAAAGAAAAAAATTAACAATTTATGGGAACGACTATGAAACCCCAGATGGAACTTGCATTAGAGATTACATTCATGTTGTTGATTTAGCCAATGCCCATGTTTTATCGCTAAAGTTTAGTCTTGAGAAAAAAAATTACATTAAAACCTACAATGTGGGAATGGGAAAGGGTTCTTCTGTGTTAGAAGTAATAAATAGTTTTGAAAATGTAAATAAAGTAGCTATAAATTATGATTTTGGAGCCCGTAGAATTGGAGATATTCCCAAAATATTTGCAGATATTGATCTTATAAAAAATGAAATGAACTGGTTTCCAAAATTTAACTTAGAAAACTCTGTTGAACACGCGTGGAATTGGGAAAAAAAATTAATGGATTTTAAATATATATCTTAAAAAAAACAAGAGAAAAAACTAAAGAAAACCCTAAAATCATCCCAGCAATGGTTTGGTATAAAGTATGTGCTTTCAGGTAAATTCTTGAAAAACAAACAATACCAATTAATATTAATAAAATAATATTAATGAAAATAACTTCCTGGTGCCCGGAAACAGCTTGAGCTATTAATGATTCCGCCATCATTCCCCCGCACAACCCTGAAATAGAGGCAGCATGAATGCTTATTTTCCAAAAAAAAGTAATTATTATTAAAAAAAGTAAAAGTACTAAGCCCGAAAATAAAAATGATAAATAAGGGTAAAATAGGTTTAGCATAGCTGCATTCCAGTATTGAAAAATATAATAGGTCATTAAGTAATAGATCACTATTAATATCAGAACTGGTAATCTTTCTTTTCTCTTCGGGATAGAAATACTACTTATCGTTTTATTTTTGTACATAACAAAAACAGTTACAAGTGGAAAAATAACTGCCATAAGAAATAAAAAACATAATAATGCCCAATAAATATCTGGTGTAGCCAAGAATAACATCTGATTATAAATATTTTGAATATTAAAATAAATTATATATGAATAAACAACTATGAATATGGGATGAAAAATTAACGAAATTAAATTTAAAAATACGCGCATAACTAAATCAGTTGTTTCCTCAATCTTGCAACAGGAATATTAAGCTGCTCTCTGTATTTTGCTACTGTTCTTCTTGCTATTAAGTAGCCTTCCGTTTTAAGTAATTCTGCTAATTTTTCATCAGTTAATGGCCTTGACTTATCCTCATTAGAAATTGCTTCGTTTAAAATTGTTTTAACTTCACGTGTAGAAACTTCTTCACCAGACTCTTTGGTCAATGATTCGCTAAAAAAATATTTTAACAAAAATATTCCGTAAGGCGTAGCTACATGTTTAGAGTTTGCCACACGAGATATTGTAGAAATGTCCATATCCACCATCATAGCTATATCTTTTAAAATCATTGGTTTTAAATTTTTTTCATCACCAGTAAGAAAAAACTTTTTTTGAAATTTTATAATCGCGTTAATCGTTACTAAAAGTGTATTTTGTCTTTGTTTTACTGCCTCAATAAACCATTTAGCTGCATCCACTTTTTGTTTAATGAATAAAACTGCTTCTTTGTTTCTTTTGTTTTTTGGTGTCTGATCGTAGCCTTTAATCATTTCTACATATTCTCTGCTAACTCTTAATTGAGGAGCATTTCGTTGATTTAATTCTACTGATATTTCTCCGTCATTTTCAAATATTGTAAAGTCTGGAGTTATCTGATGAATGGATTTAGATATGTCTATTAATGAATTTCCTGGTTTAGGATTAAGCTTAACTATTTCGGCAATAGCTTGCTTAATAGCAATTTTGTCAATATCTAATTTTTTTTCAATTTTATTAAAGTGTTTTTTTATAAATTCATCAAAACACTTTTCAAGAATAACCTCAGCAGTTTTAGTAGAAATTGTTTTCTTTTTTTTCTTTAGCTGAATTAATAGGCATTCTTTTAAATTCCGAGCTCCAACACCTGGTGGATCTAATTGTTGAACCTCTAAAAGCACTAACAGTAACTCTTCTTCCGTTGTAAAAATATTTTGCGAAAACGCCAAATCGTCAACAATATTAAAAAGGTCCCTTCTTAAGTACCCAGACTCATCCAAATTACCTATTATATGTTCTGCAATAACTTGGTGCTTTTCATTCTTTATTTTTAGTGAAATTTGACTGACTAGTTTTTCGCTAAATGAATCTCCTACTGAAAGCGGAGTTTGGTTTTCATCAAAATCTTTATTTGAATTGTTAGACTGTGTTTTATAATATGGTGTTTCATCATTTATATAGTCTTGATAATTAAACTCCTCTCTTTTTTCATTTACGGCTTCTGAAATTTCATCTGAAATTTCAAGATTTTGTTCTTCTCCCTCATCTAAAGCTGGATTTAACTCTAGTTCTTCTTTTATTCTTTTTTCTAGCTCTAATGTTGGCAACTGCAACATTTTCATTAGTTGAATCTGCTGAGGTGACAACTTCTGTAAAAGTCTTTGTTGTAGTGATTGTTTTAAAGCCATTTTATTCGCTTGTTAGAAAACTATATAATTTGAAAATCGATTTTTACAATCCATAAGCATTAAAATTCTGCATTATTGGGCGTTCTTGGAAAAGGAATAACATCTCTTATATTTGTCATTCCAGTTACAAACATTAATAATCTTTCAAAACCTAATCCAAATCCTGCGTGAGGAACAGTCCCAAACTTCCTAGTTTCTAAATACCACCAAATAGCATCTTTAGGAACATTAAACTCCTTGCATTTTTGTTCAAGTACTTCGTGTCTTTCCTCCCTCTGCGATCCTCCTACTATTTCCCCAATACCAGGGAACAAAATATCCATAGCTGCGACTGTTTTTCCATCTTCATTTTGACGCATGTAAAACGCTTTTATAGATGTAGGATAATCTACTATTACCACCGGTTTTTTAAAGTGCTTTTCTACTAAATACTTTTCGTGCTCACTTTGTAAATCAACTCCCCAAGAAACATCGTATTTGAACTTCTTCTTTTTGTGAGGTTTTGACTGTAATAGTATTTCTATAGCTTCGGTATAAGTAATTCTTTCAAAATCATGGCCAATTACCATATCCATTCTCTCTAAAAGAGAAAGTTCGTTTCTTTTGTCTTTAGGCAATTGCGATTCTTCCTTAATTGCTCTGTCATTTAAAAATTGTAAATCTTCCTTGCAGAAATTAAGAGCATAGTTAATTAAGTATTTTAAAAAATCCTCGCCCAAATCAATGTCATCTTTAATATCGGCAAAAGCAATTTCAGGTTCAATCATCCAAAACTCTGCTAAATGTCTAGTAGTCTTGGAGTTTTCAGCTCTGAAAGTAGGGCCAAAAGTATAGACTTTTCCAAGAGCCAATGCAGCAAGCTCCGCTTCCAGCTGTCCTGAAACCGTTAAATGGGTTGGCTTTCCAAAAAAGTCTTCAGAATCGTCCACCTCTTTCTTCCCTAAAGGCAAAGTGGTTACTCTAAATGTCTCCCCTGCTCCTTCCGCGTCCGTTCCAGTAATAATTGGGGTGTGGATATAAAAATAGCCATTGTCGTTAAAATATTTGTGAATGGCAAATGCCATATGGTGGCGAATTCTAAAAACAGCACCAAAAAGATTGGTTCGCATTCTTAAGTGACCTTGCTCACGCAACTTTTCCAAAGAATGTTTTTTTGGTTGTAAAATTGTTTTTTGGACTTCTTGTTGATCGCTCTTCCCTAGTATTGTAATCTCTTCTGCCTGAAGCTCCACTTCTTGTCCACCTCCTTGGGAAGGAACTAGTTTTCCTTTTACTGAAATTGAAGCACTGTTGCTAATATTAGAAACGATTTCTTCGCTAAAATTTTCAGCATCAATTACAATTTGTAAGCTTGCCATACACGAACCGTCGTTCAATGCTATAAACCTATTTCCTCTAAAAGACCTCACCCACCCACTTACAGAAATTTCTTTTGGCGGACTCATTTTTAATATTTCTACTATTCTGGCATTCATAATTATTGTTAATTTTTTAAGGAAACTTTAAATATTAAAAAAGTTTCTATAGTTTCGCGCTGTCTTTTAAAACTTTGACAAAAATAACAGAAATATGTGACCGCATTCAGCTTTTGTTCCAACAATATGGAATTAAGAGCATAACCATGGATGATATTGCCGTAAGACTGGGGTGTTCTAAGAAAACGCTTTACAACTATTTTAAGGATAGGAAAGACCTTGTGTTAAAAGTAATTTCAGCAGACATGAAAAAACACGAAAGCGAGGTTTTAAAAGTGGTAAACGAAAGCCTTCACCCAATTGACGAACTTTTTAAGCTAAATACTGTTTCGGTAAATAAAATTAAAACAATACACCCTTCTGCACAATACGACTTAAAAAAATACTACCCTAAATCATGGGAAATTTTTGATAGAAACAATAAGCAGCTTACCTACAAAATTTGCATTAAAAATCTAAAAAAAGGAATAAAAGCAGGATGTTACAGAAAAGACATCAACCCCGAAATAATGTCTAAAATATTTTCTGAAAAAATAGACCTTGTTTTCAACGGATTACTTTTTAAGTCTAATGATGTTTCTTTTTCCGAAGTTTTCAATGAAATGATTAACCATTACATTTTGGGTATTGTAAATGAAGATGGTCGAGAATATTATTTAAATCTGCAAAACAAATTAACTACATGAAGTCTCTCTTAAGTATAATAATTTTATTGTTTTCATATGTAAATATGATTGGCCAAGAGTTTAATAGTAAGACTCTATTTGAATATGCAAAAGCAAACAGCCCTCAACTAAAAAATGCTTCCTTAGATGTTTTCTTGTCGGACGAAAAAATAAAAGAAATTAAGTCTACTGGTCTGCCAAAAATAAATGGAGAATTAAGTTTTCAAAACTTTATTAATGTCCCAACAACTGTCGTAGGAGCAAATACTTTTGACCCTGCTGCAAACTCAGATGAATTAATAGGATTGGCGTTTGGCACCCCTTTCAATGCGAACTATAGTTTGCAAGCAAGTCAGCTGATTTTCAGCTTTAGTTATTTATATGCGGTGAAAGCTGCTAAAAACCTAAACGAACTTGCCAGGCTCTCCTTGGTCCAAAAACACGAAACTCTATTTGAGTCTATTCAGCTAAATCTTGGTCAAGTAATCTTAATTAAGAAACAAAAAAAATTAGTGCTCGAAAACATTAAAGAGCTGGACTCACTAAAGAAAAAAACAAATAGTTTAATTTCAAATGGCTTGTTGGAGAAAACAGCAATTAATGACTTGATTGTAATGGAGCTAGATCTTAAAAATGGGGTGGAACAATTAAATTCCAATGAAGAGTTGGCTCTTTTATCTCTAAAATCAAAGATAGGTTACCCACTAGATAGCAACATTTACTTAACTGAGAATTTTGAACTAGATAACGACACTAACTCCATCAGCCAAAATAAGCTCAACCCAAAATCTAGTAGAGCAGTACAGCTTGGAGAGCAAAATGTTTTGCTAAGCGAGCTAGATCTAAAGGCCACTAAAAGCGAGGGCTACCCTTCCATATTTGGGTTTTTTAACCAACAGCACATGGCAATGAGAAATAATTTTAACTTTTTTGATGCAAATAAGAATTGGTATCCTTCTACTCTTTGGGGCATAAACGTTAAAATTCCTATTTATAACAGTGGAGAAGGTGCGGCAAAAAACAAACAAAAAGAGTTAGAGCTTCTTAAAGCCAAAAATGAATTAGTGGATATTGAAAATCAAATAATTTCCCTATTTACCCTTTTAGAAAATAATTACCAAAATGCCCTTTCCAGCTACAGTAATCAAAAAACAAAAGTTGATTTAGTTGAAAATGTTTACTTCAATGAAGAAAAAAAACTATCTCATGGTGCATCCAACTCCCTAACTATTTCGCAAAGAAAAATGCAACTTTTACAGACAAAGCTAGCTTTAATTCAAAAGGAATTCGAGCTATATAAGTCTGAAGTACAATTAAAAACACATACCAACCCCATACAATTATGAAAAAATTAATCTGGTTAACATTATTAGCTTTTGCATCTTGTAATAGCAACGAAACAACTAGTGCTGAGCCATTAGAAGAAGACAGTTTTGAAGTTAAAAAGCCATTAATTTCTGTTTTAAAAGTTGAAAAGAAAATATTTAAAGACTTTTTCAAAGCTCAAGGAAGTGTGGTTAGCAAAAAAATGACCTATGTAAAGCCAGAGATAAATGGTGCTATAGAAAAAATTCATGTTACAGAAGGAGAGTACGTAGAAAAAGGGCAAACACTTTTTACTATAGCAACAGATTTATTCAATGCCCAAATTGCTGAAATAAATGAACAGGTTTCATTTGCAGAATATGTTTTTAACAAACAGAAAAAAATGTTTGAGGATGGGGTGACAACAGAAATTCAGCTAAAAGAAGCAGAAAGCGGATTAAGTAGGGCTAAAAAAGCCAAAAACACATTACTAACTCAAATTGAAAAATCAAAAGTTTTAGCTCCCTTCAGTGGTTATATTGAAGAGGTTTTGGTAAAATCTGGAGAGATTATCAGTCCAATGAATTACTTGTGTTTATTGATAAACACCAACGAATTGTACGCAGTGGCCGATGTCTCTGAAAATTTACTTTTAGACATATCAGAAAAAAAACCGTTAAGTGTATCTTTTCCTTCCTTGGATTTAAAATTTGAAAACCTAATTGTAAGTAGGGTTGGAAAAGTAATAAACGCAATTAATAGAACCGTTAAAATAGAATGTAAGCTACCAAAAAATAACCACCTAATTCCAAATCTAATGGCAGAACTGAATATAAACCATTATACAAAAGATAGTGCAATCTGTCTTCCTTCTAGATTAATTTTAAAGAATTCCAAAGGAGAAACCTACCTAAAACTTATTGATGACAACAATAGCGTAGTAATTAAAAATATTATTTTAGGCAGAACCTACCAATCCGAAGTGGAAATATTATCTGGTGTTGACGAAGGTGTTTTGGTCGTTGACGAAGGCAGAAGCACTGTCCTAGAAGGACAAGAAGTAGAAGTTATAAGTAGCAAATAAAAAGAATGAGAGAGAAAATCAATCAATGGCGAGAGTTTGGGCTGTCTTCATTAGCGGTTAACAACAGAAAAACAGTTTACTTAATTATAACCATTTTTCTTCTTGGTGGAATCTCTGCATATAAAAATATGCCAAGAGAAAGCTTTCCTCAAATACAAGTCCCGGAAATTTATGTGAATGTTCCTTATCCAGGTAATTCTCCCGAAATAATAGCTGATAAAATTATAAAGCCGTTCGAGAAAGAGCTTAATAAGCTTAAAGGAATAGAAAAAATAACTTCTACCGCTACTCAAGACTTTGGAATATTAAAAATAGAGTTTGATTTTGGAATAACTCCCAAAGACGCAAAAAGAGCCGTTGAAGAAGCACTTTCAGATGCAAGGTCTTCTAAAACATTTGCACAAGACCTTCCTGTTGAGCCAACTATACAAGAAATTGACGTCAATGAATTTCCAATCATTAATATTAATCTTTCTGGTGAATACCCAGTAGATATTCTTAAAGAAAAAGCAGATTTAATTAAAGATCGTTTAGAATCCATTTCTGAAATCAACGCTGTGGAAATTCGTGGAGTTCAAGAAAAAAAGGTAAAAATTGAAATAAGAAAGTTTGATGCAGAAGCAAATAGAGTAAGTTTTGGAGACATTGAATCTGCGATTCAAAGCGAAAATACTACCATTGGAGCCGGAAACTTAAAAATTGATGGGATAGATAATTTTATCCTAATTGAAGGAAAGTTTAAAGATTTTAGGGACTTTAATAATCTTGTGGTAAAGCACGAAGAGAATGACAATGTTTATTTAAGAGATGTTGCAAACGTTTCTTTCTCAGACTCAGACACCACTAGCTATGCAAGACAAAACAGTCAGCCTGTGGTAATGCTAGACGTTAAAAAAAGAGCGGGAGAGAATATTATTAAAGCTATTGATAAGCTTAAAGTTGAGATTGAAGAGTTAGAAAAATCTTTTCCCTCAGATATGAAACTGACCTACACCAATGACCAGTCTGTAATGATTCGCTCTCAAGTAAGTAATCTTGAAAATTCTATTGTTTTTGGAGTTATTTTAGTGGTTTTTGTATTGCTTTTTTTCTTGGGGCTAAGAAATGCATTATTTGTGGGGATTGCCATTCCTTTCTCTATGTTCTTGTCTTTTATATTGCTAAACTCTGCAGGAGTTAGTTTAAATATTATGGTTCTTTTCTCCTTGGTATTAGCATTAGGAATGTTGGTTGACAACGGTATAGTAGTAGTTGAAAATGTATACCGTTTAATGGACGAAGGGCTTGATTCTTTTGAAGCCACAAAAAAAGGGATTGGAGAAGTTGCATGGCCTATTATAGCTTCTACAGCCACTACCTTAGCTGCTTTTGTTCCATTAGCATTATGGCCTGGTATTATTGGTGAATTCATGCAGTATTTGCCCATAACATTGATGATTGTCTTAGGTTCCTCGTTATTTGTAGCACTAGTAATAACCCCTGTTTTGCTGGCTGTTTTAATGAAGATTGAAAATAATGCACCAAATACAAGGAAAATTGTTAAAAGCTTTGGAGCTTTTGTTGTTGTTGGTTTGTTGTTGGTTTTTTCCGGTTTTAAGAGCTTAGGCAATTTGTCAATTATTATTTCTGGGCTTGTTCTATTAAACGGGTTCTTATTTGTCCCTGGAACTGTATGGTTTCAAAATAAATTTTTGCCAAAGTTAGAAGTTGGCTATCAAAAGTTCTTGAGCTGGGTTTTATACAAGAAAAGACCTCTTTGGATAATTACAGGAACTTTTTTTACTCTTATTTTATCCTTTGTCCTAACAAGTGTTTTTCCGCCAAAAGTGTTGTTCTTTCCTGAAAACCAGCCAAACTATATCAATGTTTTTGTAGAACTTCCGGTTGGAACAAACATTGCAGAAACCAATGCCGCAACCATAGCAATAAAAAAAGAAATTAATCGTGTTTTAAATTCCCCTATATCAGAAAAAGATACCCTTTCCTACTTGCAGGCAGCAGATGTAGAGCTGATAAATAACAAAGTCATAAAAACTCCTTTTGTTGAATCTATTATAGAGCAGGTTGGTAAGGGCACCTCAGACCCAAATAGCGGCCCGTCTTTTGGCGAAACTCCTCACAAAGCAAGAATTACAGTTTCTTTTTGCGAGTTTTCTCACAGAAAAGGGTTAAATACTAGTACAGTAAAAAGCTTAATTGAAAAGTCTCTACTAGGGATGTTTCATGCTGATATCACTATTGTGGTGGACAAAGAGCAGAGTGGCCCTCCTCAGCAACCTCCAGTAAATATTGAAATAACAGGGTCGGAAAATTATAGTGAGCTCACAGAAAGAGCAGAATCTATACAGCAATTTTTGATTAAAAAAAATATTGAAGGTATTCAGAAATTAAAATTGGATGTTGAGGTGAATAAGTCTGAAATTCAAATTGATATTAACAGAGAATATGCTAAAAGAGTTGGTCTTTCTACTGGTCAAATAGCCCAAAGTATTAGAACCTCTCTTTTTGGAAAAGATGTTTCTACATACAATTTTAACGATGAAGATTATGACATCAACATTAGATATATCGAAGGTAATCGTAGCGATGTGTCTTCAATTTTAGAACAGAAAATAATGTTTATGAACAACCGCGGAGTTAAGCTAAGCGTGCCTATAAGCTCTGTTGTGAAAAACATAAAAAAAATAAATAAATATGCTGCGGTTGTCAGGAAAAATCAAAATAATACCGTTACTGTGTTTAGTGGCGTTCAGGAGGGTTATAATGCCAACGAAATTATTGCAGTTGTAAAAGAGTACTTAAATGAATTTGAGAACTCTGATGCTGGTAGTAGTTTTAATAATGCTGGGTTCAAATATAAATTTACAGGCCAAATGGAAGATCAAGAAAAAGAACTCGCTTTTTTAAGTAGTGCTTTATTGTTTGCCGTTTTTCTAATTTTATTGATCTTAGTAACCCAATTTAATGCATTTTCTTCCCCAGCCATTATATTATCTTCAGTCGTTTTGAGTTTGGCGGGAGTGTTTTTAGGAATTGTTATTTCAAGAAACGATTTTGTAATTATCATGACAATGATTGGAATTATTTCGTTAGCTGGTATTGTAGTAAACAATGCCATTGTTTTAGTTGACTACACCAATCTTATCAGAAAGAGAAAACGCGAAAAGCTTAATCTAGACGAGCTTGCTTTGAGTTCTGACGAAGATTTTAGGGCTTCTGTAATTGAAGGTGGTAAAACAAGGTTAAGGCCTGTTCTATTAACTGCTGTAACTACAATACTTGGGCTATTTCCCTTGGCATCTGGTCTTAACATTAATTTTTTTACACTAATTAGTGATTGGGATCCACAGATATTTTTTGGTGGAGACAATGTTATATTTTTCAAACCAATGAGTTTAGCAATTATTTACGGATTAACTTTTGCAACTTTTTTAACTTTGGTAATTGTTCCTATTATGTATTATTCTATTTATAAGTTTAAAGTCTGGTTATTTGAAAAACTAAATTGGACTATTAAAATTGATTTATAGCTTGGTTTTTAAGGTGAAGACTTTGAAAATATATCAACAAAATAAATATGTATAACTCTTTTTAAGTGTTAATTTTATTTTTTTCAGAAAATATAAATTATGTCTGCCAAATCATTAAAAGTTCATATTGTTGGAGGTGGAGTTAGCGGCCTTGTTGCAGCTCAGGTTTTAGAAAAACACGGGGTGATCCCAATAATTATAGAAGCTACTGATCGTGTTGGTGGGCGACTAAAAACAGACATTATAGATGGATTTCAATTAGACCGGGGGTTTCAGGTATTATTATCCAGTTACAGTGCTGCAAAAAAATATCTAGACTACAAAGCTTTGGAGCTACAAAAGCTCAGGGCAGGCTCTTGCATATTTATAAATGGTAAACAAAAGTTTTTTGGAGACCCTTTAAGAGATTTTACATTATTTTTCCCAACTCTTTTTTCTGGAATTGGCAATATGAGTGATAAGATTAAAATAGCAAAACTAAACTTCCGCCTTCAAAAAAAAACTATCGCTGAAATATTTGAAGGCGATGAAATCACTACTAAACAATACTTAGACAACTTAGGTTTTTCAAAAAATATAATTCAAAACTTTTTCTTGCCTTTTCTTAGTGGCATTTTTCTTGAAAACAGTCTTAAAACACCTAGTAGGATGTTTGAATTTGTTTTTAAAATGTTTGGCGAAGGTCTTGGTGTTCTGCCAAAAGGAGGTATTGAAGATATTTCAAAGCAACTTAAAGAAAAGCTTCAAAGTACAGAGATTCATTACAACACACTGGTTTCCAAAGTTAAAAACAAAGTAATTACCCTGTCTAATGGTAAAAAAATTGAGAGCCATTATATAATTATAGCAACTGAACCTAGTTCCTTAGTTGAGAATTTAAAAAAACAACAACTTGATTGGAAATCTTGTGAAAACCTATACTTTACTTGTGCTAATCGCGTTTACGACAAGGCATTTATAGGGTTGGTTTCGAACAAAGAAAGTCTAATTAATAATATTTTTTATCCTACCAGTCTTAAAACTATCCAAAGAGGTAAAAGCGACCTAATTTCTGTTACTGTTGTTAAAAAACATGGCTTATCAGAGAAAGGTTTAATTAATCAGGTTAAAATAGAATTAAAAAAAGAATGTAAAATTGAAAATGCTCGTTTTTTAAAGCTATATAATATTCCCAAAGCCTTGCCAGAGATAAACAACTTGCAATACGAAATTTTCCCGTCTGAAACTAAACTTAAAGACGGTGTTTTTTTAGCTGGGGATGTTTTGCTGAACGGATCTTTAAACGCAGCTATTATTGCTGGTGAAAACGCTGCAATGGGCGTTATAGAGGATATAGAAAAAACTATTACTCTGTAGAATTAGCAAAGTTTATCTATAAACACTTAAAGTATTCAAACGGCTCAAGGCAAGAAATACACCTATACATTGCTTTACATGCTGTGGAACTAAATTGACTTACTAATTCTGTTTCATTGGTCTTGCATCTTGGGCATTCTATCTTTTGTTTTATTCCTAAAAGTATGTTTTTGTCTTTGGTTTTATGCGCTGGGGGAGCTATTCCATAAGCTTTTAACTTTTCCTTTGCTATATCCGTTATCCAATCGGTTGTCCATGGGGGGTCAAACTGCATTATGATATCAAACTTTTTCACTTTTAATTGCTCTAATTTTTCTTTAATATCTTTTTGAAAGCGATCCATGGCTGGGCACCCTGAATATGTTGGCGTGATAACCACCTTCAAGGTGTTTTTATCAAACATAATATTTCTTAAAACCCCCAATTCCTTAATACTAATAACTGGTATTTCAGGGTCTGGTATTTCAGAAATCACTTTTTTTATGTCTTTCAGGCTTGTCATTTTTATGTCCACTTTGCTGTTGGAGGCATTGACATTAGAATTGCTTCCGTAGAGCCTCCTGTTTTAAGCCCGAAGAGGGTTCCTTTATCCCAAATTAAGTTAAACTCAACGTACCTTCCTCTTTTGATTAGCTGTTGCTCTTTTTCTTCTAAAGTCCAGCTTTGATCTTTATGATTTTTGACTATTTGAGAAATAGCCTCTAAAGTATTAATTCCTACATCTTTTACAAAAGAAAAATCTTTATCCCATTGCCCGGTATTTAAATGATCAAAAAAAATACCCCCCTCTCCTCTAGCCTCTTCTCTGTGAGGTAAATAAAAATATTCATCACAGTTTTTTTTAAACTTTTGGTAGTATTCTTTATTGTGATTTTGACATGCTTTCTCTAGTTTTGAATGAAAAAGCTTCGTGTCATTTTGATTAATAAAAGTCGGGGTCATGTCTGCCCCGCCCCCAAACCAAGATTGTCCAGTAACTAAAAATCTAGTATTAAAGTGAAATGCTGGCACCTTAGGCGAGTTCATGTGAGCAACTATACTAATTCCTGATGCCCAGTATTTGGGAGACTTTTCTGTACCTTTTACTTTGTTTCTATATTCACTTGAAAACTCTCCAGAAACAGTGGAAATATTTACTCCTACTTTTTCAAAAACCTCACCTTTCATTACGCTAATTTCTCCACCTCCAGAACCCTTATGCTTCCAGCTTTTTCTATCAAAGGATCCTGTATCCGCCTCCATAAAAGATGTGCAAAATTGATCTCTTAAGTCTTTAAACCATTGAGCAGCTCTGATTTTTTGATCTTCTATATTCTCCATTATAGATTTATGTTGTCTTCTATATTCCATTGGGCATAACTATTGGCTGTTTCTCTTAAAAAGCCTTTTACAATAATGGTTCCTTTTGGTTCGTTTTTTTTTAATATTTCAATGATTTCAATAAGCATATTTTCACAAGTTGGCTGATAATCAACAAGTCTTATTCTTTCATTAATTGATTTAATTTCTTTAAATCTAGTATCTTTTCTAAGAATTAACCTGTGGTCGAAAAGGGGTAAAACTTTTGTTTTTATAATTTGCTTAATTTCTCCAAAATCAACCACCATTCCGCAGTCTGAGATGGTTTTTTCTGTTTTTGGAGTTCCTAAATATGTCATTTCTAGGTGGTAGCTGTGGCCGTGAATGTCTTTACATTTGCCGTTGTATCCATCAAGTGCATGTGCTGCTTCAAAGTCAAACTCTTTTGTTATTCTTATTTTCAAACTTTTTTTTACAAAATTACAATTAAAACAGAAAACTTTTTTTAATTCAACACTATTAATATTTGCTTTACTTTATTTTTGAGTTGATTAATTTTAAATTACATTAGAAAAATGTATTCAAATAAAGATAGCTTTTTAGATCTCTCCAAAGAATTAGACTTCTTTATTAATAAGTTTTATAAACATGCCGTTGTCAAAGGATTGTTAATGTCTTTTATCTTTATTCTTTTTTTGTTGGCAGGGATTTCAATTTTAGAGGAGCTGTTTAGGTTTTCATCTGTTGGCAGGGGGGTTTTATTTGTTGGGGGGTGCGCTGTTACTATTCTTTATTTCTTTAAAGTTGTTGTTGTTCCCCTAATGAAGCTTTTCTCTATTATTGATAGAATGTCCTATCGTGATGCTTCTTATTTGCTTTCTGCTAAAATCCCTGGAATTAAAGATCAACTAATCAATGTTATTGGATTAAAAGAAATGGCAGAAAAAGACGGTTCTAATTTGTTGTCTGCCTCTGTTGAACAAAAATCAATATCTTCTTTAAAATATAATTTTTCTTCTGCAATCTCGTTACGCGAACAAAAAAAGTTTTTTTTGGTTGTCTTTATTTTATTTTTAGCTTCTTTTTTTTTCTCCCTTGTTTTCCCCGATAATATTATTCGCCCACTTAAAAGGGTGGTTTTGTTCCAAAGCAGCTTTAAAAAGCCAAACCCTTTTTCCTTTGAAATAAATAAGGGCCAGCCTATTGTTGTTTTAGAAAACAACTCTCTTTCAATTAATATTAAAACCATTGGAGATGTCGAACCAGAACAAGTTCTAATGTACGTAGAAAATCAGCGGTTTTTTCCTTCAAAATCAGAACTTAAATCCTTTAAATATAAGTTCAATTCTGTTAAAAAATCTTTTAATTTTAAACTATTGGACGGTAATAATGATACTATTATTTTTCCAGTAACGGTATTGCCTCGCCCCAGGTTACTTTCAGAAAAAAAAATAATTCATTATCCTGCTCATACTTGGTTAGAAAACGATACATTTTATAATATTAACAGAGTGGTTGCTCCGGAAGGCTCTATTATAGATTGGGCGATTGGTTGTAGAAATATTTCTTCTTGTTCTGTTGTTTTTAATGATACCAACATACAAAGCAAAGAAGAGTTAATTAGGTTTTCTTACTCTCCCATTAAATCTCAGAAATATTTAATATATATTAAAAATGATCTATCAGAATTTTTGGACTCTTCCGTTTATTATGTTGAAATAGACAAAGATGCATATCCTTCTATATCTTTTAATGAGCTATATGACAGCAATAATGTTAAAAAAAGATTTTTTATTGGTGAGATTTCTGACGACTATGGTTTTACAGACCTGAGTTTTTTTTGTAAAATTCAAGACAGTATTATCTTTTCTAAACCGTTAAAATATCAGGGTTCTAACAGGGCGGTTTTTAGTTTTAATTTTGATTTCTCTACTTTAAACCTAAATGATGGCGATTTGTTAAAATATTATTTTGTAGTTAGAGATAACGACGGAGTTAATGATCCGAAAATGACTGCTTCAAAAACTCTTTTTTTTAAGTCCCCTTCTAAAAAAGAGTTAAAAGAAATAAAGAAAAATAAGAGTTTGGAGCAAAACAAGGCTTTTGGTTCACTTCAAAAAAAACTTTTCTCTTTTAATGATGACTTAGACAAACTGCGTTCTAAAATGCTTAATAAAAAGTCTTTAGACTGGGAAGACAAATTGGCTCTTGAAGACTTTCTAGAAGTGCAAAAGAAAATTCAAGCTGAGCTAGAAGATCTTCAAAATAAACTTGAAAACGAGCTTTCAGAAAGTCAAAAAAATAAAAGTGCAGAAATTCTTAAAAAACAGGAGCAGGTTAATAAAATGATGCAGGAAATTATGTCTGATGAAATGAAAAAACTTTATGATGAACTCGGAAAATTAGCAGAAGAGATGAACAAGGAAAAAGTATTGGAAAAACTAGAAGACCTAGATTATTCTCAAGATGACATGCTAAAAGATCTTGACCGAACAATAGAGCATTTTAAAAAATTAGAGATTGAACAAAAAGCTAAAGAGATTGCTGAAGAACTTCAAGCTTTAGCAAAAAAACAAGATGAATTAAAAGAGAAAAATAAGGATAAGGAATTTTCGAATTTTCAAAAAACTAAACAACAAGAAAAAATAAAGGAGGAGTTTAATGAAATACAAAATGACTTGTATGAAATGAAAAAGAAAAATAAGAATTTAGAAAAACCCTTAACTATTAATACTGCAGAAAAAGAAAAAGAAGTTAATGACGCAATGAAGGAGTCTCTAAAAAAAATTGCAGAAAATAAAAATAATAAAGCAGCGGAGCAACAAGGAAAAAGTAGTAAAAGCTTGAAAGATTTAGCAAGTTCTATGGAAAGCCTTAGCAAGGGCGGAGGAAACAAAGTAGAAGAAGATATGGAGTCTTTGAGGATTCTTTTAGAACAGCTAATCACCTTTTCTTTAGATCAAGAACTAGTACTTGTTGACATGAAAAAAACCAACCCAAAAGATCCAAAATTTATTGAAATAGGTCAAGACCAACGAAACTTAAATGACAAAATCAAGATAATTGAAGACTCTTTAGTCGCCCTTTCTCTAAGGCAAATAATGTTAAGCAACAAGATAAACAATGAGGTTAAAAACATAAAACGTTCTTTAAAAAAAAGCACCAGATGCATAACTGAACGTAAAGGAAAAACTGCGCAAATTCAACAACAAACTGTGATGATGCACACTAACGAACTCGGTCTTTTATTAAGTGAAATGATGAATCAGTTACAACAAAACATGCCGGGATCTGGACAGTGCAACAAGCCTGGTGGTAAAAACAAAAAGCCTGGCAAGGGTAAGGGTCTTGCTGAAAATGCTGAGCAGCTTAAAAAGCAAATTGAAGCAATGAAAAAATTTATGAAAGGCAAAAAAGGTGGCAAAAGTCCTGGAAGTAAAGAATCGTCATTTGAACAACTTGGTAGAATGGCTGCTAAGCAATCCGCAATTAAAAAACAGCTACTTGAAATGTCACAAGAACTAAATAGGGACGGGTCGGGGAAGGGGAACAGCCTTAAAAATCTCATTAAAAAAATTGAAGCTGTCGAAGAAGATATTATCAACAATGAAATCTCTTTGTCTTCAATTAAGCGCCAAGATGAAATTAAAATAAAGCTTTTAGAACTTGATAAAGCTAATAAAGAAGAAGAAGAAGAAGAAAAAAGAGAGTCTAAGGAATCTTTGGATAATTTCAAAAATAATAATACTAGTTTGTTCGAAGAATATCTTCAAATTAAACAAGGGGAAACAGAGCTTCTAAAAACTATTCCTCCAAATTTGAAACCTTATTACAAAAATAAAGTAAATGAATACTTTAAATCTATTGATAACAATTATGATTAGTGCCCTAAATCCTGTAGTGACGAAACTTAGCTTAAGAGCCGAGTCAAAGAGCTTGCTTATTTTAGAAAGCTGGGTAAATTCTCTTTGTGAAGCTCATAATATTAGTAATGAAATCTACGGGAATATTTTAATTGCGCTTTCAGAGGCTGTCAATAATGCCATTAACCATGGAAATAAAAATGTTCTAGAAAAAAAAACATTAATTATTTCTACTTTTAATAATAATAATTTAACCTTTAAGGTTTTTGACCAGGGAAGTGGATTTGATTTTTCAGACCTTCCGGATCCCACTTTGCCTGAAAACATTGAAAAGCCTCAAGGGAGAGGGATTTTTTTAATGCGTCAACTCTCTGAAGATGTGGTTTTTGAAGAGCCTGGAAATAAAGTTGAATTAACCTTTAAGGTTTAATATTTGGATATCTCATTTTATAAACAAAATGTTTCTTTTGAGCTAAACGAATCTTCTACCCTTAAATGGGTTGTCAAATGCATTGATTTGATGGGTTTTAAACCGGGCTGCTTGTCTTTTGTCTTTTGTGATGACAGATATATTAGAAAGATTAACAAATTATACCTTAAACACGACTACTTCACAGACGTTATTTCGTTTGACCACAGTAATGGAAAATTAATAAATGGTGATGTTTTCGTGTCTATAGATACCGTTAAAAAAAATGCTTTGGAATACCGTGTAACTTTTAAAGAAGAATTATTTAGGGTTATTATTCACGGTGTTCTACATTTGTGTGGATTTAACGACGTTACAGATAAAGAAAAGTCTATTATGCGAGATAAAGAAAACAACTTATTAAAACTAATTATTTGATATAGAGTTGTTTATGCTCTGTTTCACGTGAAACAAAATGCTTAATAAATACGATATCATTGTTGTAGGCGCGGGTCATGCGGGAAACGAAGCTGCAGCTAGTGCCGCGAAGATGGGTTCTAGTGTTCTTTTAATCACTATGAACATGGAAACCATTGGTCAAATGAGCTGCAACCCAGCAATTGGTGGAATAGCAAAGGGGCAAATAGTACGCGAAATTGATGCGCTGGGTGGTTCCACAGGAATAATTACAGACCTAAGCTCTATTCAGTACAAGCTTTTAAACAAGTCTAAGGGTCCTGCAATGTGGAGTCCGCGAGCTCAGTGTGACAGAAAGCTATTTAGCAGCACATGGAGAAGATCCCTAGAGAACATTAAAAACTTAGATTTTTGGCAAGATGTTGTCGAAGAAATAATTGTTGAGAACCACAAAGTAATAGGGGTTAAAACATCAATGGGAGTCAAAATACTTTGTAAGGCTGTGGTGTTAAATAGTGGAACTTTTTTAAATGGCACTATTCATCTAGGAGAAAAAAAGTTTGGTGGTGGAAGAATGGGTGAAAAACCAATAAAAGGAATAACAGCTCAATTAGAATCATTAGGTTTTAATTCCGGTAGAATGAAAACAGGCACGCCGGCAAGAGTTGACGGTAGAAGTATAAACTTTTCTTTGATGGAAGAGCAGCCTGGAGATGTGAATCCTGGTAAGTTTTCGTATTTTAATGACACCAGGGCTTTAAAAAGTCAAAAAAGTTGTTTTATAACATACACTAACGAAAAAACACATGATGTTTTGAGAAGCGGGTTCAGCAGAAGCCCTCTTTTTAATGGCGCTATAGACTCTGTTGGTCCAAGATATTGTCCTTCAATTGAAGATAAAATAAACAGGTTTAGCCAAAGGCCAAGACACCAAATATTTGCAGAACCTGAAGGGTTAGACACAATAGAATTTTATATAAACGGGTTTTCAAGTAGCTTACCTGAAGACATACAGCTATTGGGACTAAGGACTATTAAAGGATTTGAATATGCTAAAATGTTCAGGCCTGGATATGCGGTAGAATACGATTACTTTCCCCCTACACAGTTAAAGCACACATTAGAAACTAAGATTGTTGAAAACCTATATTTCAGCGGGCAAATAAATGGAACCACAGGTTATGAAGAGGCGGCAGGACAAGGCTTAATGGCTGGAATAAATGCACATTTGAAAACAAACAACAAAGAACCCATTATCCTTGGAAGAAACGAAGCCTACATTGGAGTGTTGATTGATGATTTAATAACAAAAGGCACCAATGAGCCTTATAGAATGTTCACTTCTAGGGCTGAATACAGAATATTATTAAGACAAGACAATGCAGATATGCGTCTTTCAAAAAAAGGATTTAACATAGGTCTATTGGAAGAGAGTAAATTTAAAATGGTTGAAACCAAAAAAAAAGAAACTGTAATTTTAAAAAAATACGTAAAAAAACTGTCATTAAAACCCGAAGAGGTAAACAGTCTTCTTGAAAAGAAAAAAAGCGGAAGGATTAAACAAAAAGTTAAAACACCTAGTATATTAACAAGACCTGGTATTTATATGAATGAAATTATAGAAAGAAGCGAAAAACTAAAACACTTTATTAAAGAAAATAAAATTAAAAATACCATAATTGAACAAGTTGAAATAGATTTAAAATATAGCGGATATATTAATAGAGAAATAGAAAATGCTGAAAAATTAAAAAAACTAGAACACGTCAAAATACCAAAAAATATAGACTATTTGAAGTTTTCATCTCTTTCAACTGAAGCTAAAGAAAAACTAAACAGCATAAGGCCAATTAACATTGGACAAGCGGCAAGAATAAGTGGGATAAAACCATCTGATATATCGATTTTATTAATTTACCTAGGAAGATAAAGTTTCACGTGGAACAAGAAAAGGAAAACATATTATTATGTGGTATTTGCGAGGGAAGCGCAATAAAAAAACATCTTGTAGGACAAGATCATAATTCAACTGAAGAGTTTTTTAATATTGCAGAGTGTAAAAACTGCGGATATCGATTTACAAGCCCGAGACCAAAAGAGAAATTTATTGGAAAATATTACCAAAGCAAGAACTATATTTCTCATAATTCGTCTAAAAAAGGATTAATAAATAAGATTTATCACATTGTAAGAAAATACCAGTTTTACAATAAAAGCCAGCTAATAGAAAAATACAGAAGAACAGGTGGAAAAAAAATATTAGATATTGGGTGCGGTACTGGGGATTTTTTAAATTATATGCAAAACAAAAAATGGGAAATAGATGGGATAGAAAAAAATGAAGGAGCTAGAAAAATTGCAATAAAAAAAAATAATATTAGAATTAACAGTGACCTTTTAAGCTTGAAAGAAAAGGACAAGTATGACGTGGTAACAATGTGGCACGTCCTTGAACATATCTATTATCCTCAATCATACATTAAAAAGATTTATAAAATCCTTAAAAAAGATGGCGTTATTATTATAGCTGTACCAAACTGCAACTCCTATGACGCAAAAAAATATAAAGAAAATTGGGTAGCATATGACCTGCCAATACATGTCTCTCACTTTAGAAAAAAAGATGTTCATAACATTGCAAATAAAAACAATCTAAAATTAAAACATGTAGAACCAATGTTCTTTGACGCATATTACATAAGCATGTTGAGTTCCAAGAAAAAAGGAGAAAATATTATTAAAGGTATTTGGAATGGGTTTATGTCAAATATAAAGGCAAAGAAAGAGAAAGAGTACTCCAGTTTGATGTATTTTTTGTATAAATAGCTTTTAAGGGCATATTATAACACACAGGTGCATATGTTACAGAAAAAACGAGTTGTCTTTGCAGAAGCAAGTTATGTGAAAAATCCTAACTGCTTAATTTTCAACTAATTAGGGGTGTTAATGTGGTAATTTCTTCTTGGGGGTCCTTGCCAAGGTGTATGATATTATATGCGCAATTAAGAACTGGTGCGTCATTAGTTCTTTTTAAATTAAATAGTATTTTGTAAATAGAGGCACAGGCATGAAATCCTTCGGCAACCATTTTCGTTTGTGATAACGCTTTGGGTAATGGTAATCCTTTGCCAATTGAAAAACCAAGACTTCTGTTTCTACTATGAGCTGAATAGCATGTTACTAAAAGATCACCTAAATAAGCAGCTTTAGTAATAGTCCTATTTTTAGAATCCAAAATATTTAATAGATTATTAAGCTCGTTTGCAGACGATGTAATTAAAACAGCAATAAAATTATCTCCATAACCTAGACCTGAACAAACACCTGTAAGAATAGCATAAATATTTTTAATTATTGCAGCATACTCGGCGCCAACAACGTCTGAAGATATGCTTATTTGTAAAAAATTTGATTTAAAAATGTTTTGTAGGTATTCCGCATGAGTTAAGCTTTCAGAAGATATGGTTATATAGCTCTGCTTTTCGAGAGCAATTTCTTCAGCGTGACAAGGACCAGAAATAACACCGTAATTATTGTTGTTATTGATGGAGGTAAAAAAACTATGGGGGGTAATAAGTCCTTCTGGAATAACACCTTTTGTTGCAGATAATATAAATTTGTTATTTAACAAAGGGCCTTTGTTAGAAAAAATTGAAGACAAGAATTCAGAAGGAATTGCAACAATTATAAGATCATTGAATTTTAAAATATCGTCAATATTATTAAAGAGTGATATGTTATTGGTATTAAGGCTTAAATTTGTTAAATAAGAGGGGTTTCGTTTGAACTTTTTAATATCCTCAAGGTTTTTATTACTTCTTATCCACCAGCTTACATTTTGGTTTTTTGAGAGAACTGAAATTAAGGCTGTTCCCCAACTACCAGCACCTATAACAGCTATCTTCATAACTTTTTATTATGAAATTTCACAACCTGAACAAAGCAAATTTTAAACCACTCTGTATATCTTTCAGGTTTATTTTTGATTTCTTCTTTAATACATTCTAGGGTTTTATATTCATATTTATCAACTTCGGACAGATTTATAGTAGGAGGGTCGTTAGACGTTCCAAAATAAACATGATCAAATTCATGTTCGTAAAGGCCGTTAGTTAAAATAGCTTTGTAAATAAAATCAAATTGTTTGGATAAATTACATGACATTCCCATTTCTTCTTTAAGACGTCTATTTGCTGCGTCCTTTGTTGACTCTTTAGGCCTTGGATGACTACAACAGGTGTTTGTCCAAAGGCCTGCTGAATGGTATTTAGTTTTAGCTCTCCTTTGGAGAAGTAATTCCTTTTTGCTATTAAAAACAAAAATCGAAAAAGCCCTGTGCAATACACCCTTGATGTGCGCCTCTTGTTTTTCCATTGTCCCAGTCTCGTTGTCCAGTTTGTCAACTAAAATTACTTTTTCCATTTTAATTAATTCTTTCTTTTCTATAAGCTAGCTCCCATGCAGTTAGGAAGACATATTTAGTTACTTTTGCTAATTTAGAAAAATCTATTTTTTCGAAATCGTCTGTTGGCTTGTGATAGTCCTCATGCATGCCTCCAAAATAAAAAATCACCGGTATATTATTTTTAGCAAAATTATAATGGTCTGATCTTTCATAAAATCTATTTGGGTCATCTTTTTTATTGTAGGTATAGTCTAAATTGAAAAAAATGTTTTCATTATTCACTTTTTCACTAATAATGTGTAAGTCTTTGCTAATTCTGTCTGAACCTATGAGATAAATATAATTATTGTTATCGTGTAGAGTGTCTTTTCTCCCAACCATGTCAATGTTTAAGTCAACAACTGTTTTGGAAAGTGGGAAAATTGGATTCTCTGTATAATATCTTGATCCAAAAAGACCTTTTTCTTCGCCTGAAAAAGCTAAAAACAGTATTCCTCTTTGTGGTACAAAACCTTCATCAAATGCTAGTTTAAAAGACTTCGCGATAGACATTAGAGAGCTTGTTCCAGAACCGTCGTCATCTGCTCCATTACAAATTTGACCATTATCATACCCTAAATGATCATAATGAGCCGATATTACTATTAGTTCGTCTGTTTTACCTGGTATAAAGCCCAAAACGTTTTCAGAGTATTTAGTTTTGCTGGTTTGTGTTGAAAATGATGTGGTGTTGGCACTGTCTTTTAAAACACTTGACAATATTTGGTCATCAACAATGAAAAAAGGAATGTGTGCTTTAGATTTTTGATTGCCGTGAATTTTCATGTAAGGTTTTATTATTTGATTCTTTATTCTTAAATCGGAGTTTTTATAATTCGGCTTTTGTAATATAACAGCAAGAGCTCCTTTAGAAGAAAAATAATTAATTTTCTTTCTCCAACTAACGGGTTTTACGTGTTGGTTAGTATCATTAAGTAATAGAACTACTTTTCCTTTAAAATTTTCTTTTTGTGGTTTTTGAGTTAAAGAAAATACCTGCAAGACTATTTGTTTACGTGAAGAATAACTATTTATAGGCAATCCAAAAGAATAAAATTCTTCTAAGAATTTAAGTTTCGTTCCATTAATTGATAGGTCTACCAAGGAAAGGTCTAGTACCTGTACAGGAAATTGTTGAAAATAGGGGTTTTCTAGTGTTGTTGGACTAGAAATGTTATATGTAATAAAATGTTCTTTGATATAGCTAGCAGCCCTTTTTTGGCCTTTTGACGCTGTTTCTCTTCCTTCAAATTCGTCTGAAGAAAGCTTTTTTAAATATTCTTTAAGATCTGAGGTGCAGATTGTATTAGAGTATAACTGTGCTGTTTTTTGGGGTGTTTGATTTTGGGTAATTTTAGTTTTTAATACACCGCAAGATGACACAAAAACGATTATTAATAAGTAATAATATTTACTGATTTCCATTTATTTTTAAAATTCTTTTTTTATGCCTTCCACCTTCAAAAGGTGTATTAATAAAAGTATTAACAATTTTTATTGCCACTGGAAAAGATATAAATCTTGCAGGAAGTGCTAATGCGTTTGCGTCATTGTGTAGCCTTGCCATTTCTGTGATTTCATTTGTCCAACATAAAGCACACCGTATGTCTTTGTGCTTGTTTGCAGACATTTGAATTCCATTTCCGGAACCACAAATTAATATTATTCTATCACATTTTTTATTCTTATATTCACTAACAGCTTTATGAGCATAATCTGGGTAGTCAACGCTTGAGTTCGAGGATGGTCCAGAATCTATAAAAGTATGCCTTGCACTAAATGAAGAAATGAGGTGGTTTTTAAGTTCAAAACCTGCGTGATCAGATGCTATTGATATTTTCATGTTACAAACTTGTTGGTTATATTGTTATACTTTTATTTGCTATTGTAAAGAAGTTGTTCATTATAAAAAATAGTTTATTAATATGCTTTTTGAGAGTAAAGAAATAAAGAATTAATTAAAAGGTTACCAACTAAATAAAAGCATCATTTTCGTTTTTTTATCAACTAATAGATAAATATTATTTTATAAATATATTTTTAATAACTAATTAAATAGTTGATTTTAAATGTTTTATTTTAAATTCTTTTGTTGATTGAGTGTTAATAAAACTTTTATTTGTAATAAAATTATAAAAACACAATGTTTTATAAACATATGAACATAATTAATAATAATAAATGTATTTACATATTCTTCTTTTTAATATATATAAATGTTAATTATTCTCAAAAGATTGAAAGTAAAAAATTTTATTTTCAGACTGGAGAATTAAGTAGCGAGGGTAATTTAAAGAATGGTAAGCCAGATGGTAAATGGATAAATTATTATAAAAATTTTAAAATAAAGTCTATAGGCTTTTGGAAAGAAGCTTTACTTGATAGTACATGGTTGTTTTATGATTCCTCAGGAATTATAACTCTAAAAGAGGTATATAAAAATAATAAAAAGCATGGCATTATTATAAACTATGACACTACAGGAAGAATAGTCAAAAAAACTTTTTACAAAAACGGAAATAAAGAAGGTAAAGAAGAAGTGTACTTTAAAGGTTCAAATAAAATTTTAAAAGAAAACAACTATAAAAACAATATAAAAAATGGAACATGCTATAATTATGATAGTTTAGGAAATATAATTTCTATTTTGAATTATGACATGGGAATAATTAACAAAAAAGAAGAAATAAATAGGATGGACTCAGATGGTAAAAAACATGGTGTTTGGAAAGTCTTTTATGAAAATAATAAGACAAAAATTGAAGAAACTTTTTTCCATGGACAAAAAGAAGGATTCAAAAAAGTTTATGATAAAAAAGGAAAAATAGAAGAAATAAAAAACTATAAAAACGGTATAGAAAATAATTTAGAAATAACTAAAGGAATAAAAACATCACAGATTAAAATTAAAGATGGGTATATATTAGGAGTATTAAAAAATGATAAAAAACAAGGTTTATTTAAAGTTTTCGATTCAACAGGAAAACAAATTAAGTTTAATTATTTTAAAAATGATACTCTTATATATGAGGGAAACTTTGATAAATCAAATAATAAAAAAGGTAGTTGGGTTTTTTACTGGCCAAATGGGAAAATAAAGGAAAGAGGAGTCTTTTTAAAAAATAATAAAAGCGAAGAATGGAAATATTATTTTGAAAATGGTGTTTTACAACAAGAAGGAAATTTTCTAAAAAACAAACCTAATGGCGTATGGCAATGGTGGTATATAAATGGTCAAATAAGAAGACAAGAAGAATATATAAATGGAAAAGAAAATGGATTAATAGTAGAATACGATACTAACGGAGTAGTAATAACTAAAGGTGAATATTTTTATGGTGAAAGAGAGGGTAATTGGGAATATAAAATAAATGATTATAAAGAAAAGGGAAAATATATAGGAGGAATGAAAATAGGATTATGGAAATCTACATATATTACAACAAATAAAACAAAATTTAAAGGCGAATATATTAATGATATTCCTATTGGTAAGCATGTTAGTTACTATTCAAATGGATTAAAAAAAGAAGAAGGAAAATATAAAAACGGAGAAAAAAATGGAGAATGGAATGTTTATAATAAAAAAGGAGAATTAATAGTAACGTATTTATATAAGAACGGAAATGAGTTTAAAAGAGATGGTGTTAAAATTAAATAATAGAAATTGGGTAATATTTATATAATACCAACACCAATAGGAAATTTAGGTGATATAACCTATAGATCTAAGGAAACGCTACAAAAAGTTAAAAAAATATTTGCGGAAGACACTAGAATAACAAAAAAACTTTTGATAAAATATAATATTATTAATAGTATTTCGCCTTATCATCAACATAATGAGCATCAACTCGTAGATTTAATAATTAAAGAAATTAAAGAAAAAGATTTTGATATTGCTCTTGTTTCTGATGCAGGTACACCAGGAATAAGTGACCCAGGATTTTTATTAGTAAATAAAGCAAAAGAAAATAATATACCTGTTTTTTGTTTACCTGGTCCCACTTCTATAGTTCCAGCTTTAGTACAGTCAGGATTTGCAACAGATGAATTTAGTTTTTTTGGTTTTTTACCACATAAAAAAGGAAGAAAAACAAAACTAAAAAAAGTATTAAATACTTCTCATACTATTATTTTGTTTGAATCTCCACATAGGCTTCTTAAACTATTAAATGAAATAAAATTAGAGATACTAGATACCAGAAAAATTAGTATTTCTAGAGAAATAACAAAAATATACGAAGAAAATATTAGGGGAACAGCAGAAGAGTTAATTTTACATTTTGAAAAAAACAAAGTAAAAGGAGAAATAGTATTGTTAATAGATAAAATTCCAAAGAAAAATAATGCAAGAATATAATCCTCAAATAATTGAAAGAAAGTGGCAAAAATATTGGTTTGAAAATAAAACTTTTGCGGCAAAAGATAAAACAAACAAACCAAAGTATTATGTTTTAGACATGTTTCCTTATCCCTCTGGTGCGGGATTACACGTAGGGCACCCCCTTGGATACATAGCTTCCGATGTATATGCCAGATACAAAAGGCTGTTAGGCTATAATGTTTTACACCCAATGGGATATGATTCTTTTGGTTTGCCGGCAGAACAATACGCTATTCAAACTGGCCAACATCCAGCTGTTACAACAAAAACAAACATAGATGGAGGAAATGATATTGAAGGAAACGTAATTTTAGGCTACAGAAAACAACTAGACAAACTTGGATTTTCTTATGATTGGGATAGAGAAATAAGGACATCTTCACCAGAATATTACAAATGGACACAATGGATTTTCAAACAAATATTTAACTCTTGGTATAATAAAGAAACAAAAAAAGCTGAAAAAATAGAAACTCTTATATTGAGGTTTGAAAAAAACGGAAATAAAGAAATTAAAGCAAGCACAAACAACAAAGTTATTTTTTCTTCATCAGAATGGAATAGCTGGAGTATAGAAGAAAAAGAAAAAACACTTTTAAAATATAGGCTTACTTACCTTTCTGATGCTATGGTAAACTGGTGTCCAGAGCTTGGAACAGTCTTAGCAAATGACGAAATTAAAAATGGATTTTCAGAAAGAGGAGGACATCCGGTCGAGCAAAAAAAAATGAGGCAGTGGAGTATGAGGATAACAGCATATGCTGAACGGCTAATAAAAGATTTGGAGAAATTAGACTGGTCCGAATCTATAAAAGAAACACAAAAAAACTGGATAGGAAAATCAAAAGGTGCAACAATTAAGTTCCAAATAACAGGTATAGAAAATAAAATTGAAGTATTTACAACAAGACCGGAAACTATATTTGGGGTTTCATTTATAGTGCTTTCTCCAGAACACAAACTATTAAAAAAGGTAACCACAAGTAAACAAAAACAAAAAATAGAAGATTATATAGCTAAAGCATCATTAAGATCAGAAAGAGAAAGAACAAGGGAAGTAAAAAATGTGACTGGTGAGTTTACAGGTGGTTACGCAATACACCCTTTTACAAAAAAGAAAATTCCTATTTGGACAGCAGACTATGTTCTTTCTAGTTATGGTTCAGGAGCCATTATGTCTGTTCCATGTGGGGACCAAAGAGACTGGCTATTTGCAACAAAGTTTAATATTCCCATTATCAACATCTTTAAAGACAAGGACACCTCTAAAAGTGCATATACATACAAGGATGCAATTTTGTATAAATCAGACTTTTTAAACGGGCTAACAACAAAAACAGCAGAACAATTAGCGACAAAAGAGCTAGCAAAAAACAATTATGCAGAGCCAAAAACACAGTACAAATTAAGAGATGCTGTTTTTTCTCGACAACGATATTGGGGAGAACCCTTTCCTGTTTATTATAAAGGCGCTTTACCACACTTATTAAAGAATGACAAAGTTGTTAAGCTACCCAAAATCGATAATTACTTACCCACTAATAACGGAGAGCCACCATTAGCAAGAGTAAGCAAAGAAGAATGGAAAACAGATTTTTCTGGAGACAGAATGGAAACGAATACTATGCCCGGCTGGGCAGGAAGTAGCTGGTATTTTTTGCGTTACATAGACCCCCTAAACACCAAGGAATTCGTTTCTAAGCAAAAATTAAATTACTGGCAAAATGTAGACCTGTATGTTGGCGGAGCAGAGCACGCCACAGGACATCTTTTATATTCTCGGTTCTGGACAAAAATTTTGTATGACCTTAAGTATATTCCCTTTGAAGAGCCCTTCAAAAAAATGATCAACCAAGGAATGATACAAGGTAACTCTAGATTTGTTTACAAGCTAAAAAATGAATTGAGTAGTATTACAAAAAAAAACACTATTTATTTTTCCAAAAAGATAGTTGAGGACATTAACCACAGGAAAAGCTATTCGATAAATGAATTCAAAGAAAAATTAATAAACACAAGCTTATATAAAGCTGATTCACAACTTTTAAAAAAACTACATACCCAACTTGAAAAACACGTTTTTAAAACACACGTAGACATTAATCTAGTACATGGATACGAGCTAGATATTAAAGCTTTTAAAAAGTCTAGAAAAGAATATAATAATGCAGAGTTTGTTTTAGAAAACGAAAAATTTAAATGCTCTGGGGCGGTAGAAAAAATGTCAAAATCATATTATAATGTTCAAAACCCCGACACCTTAGTTGAAAAATATGGGGCAGACACCCTAAGGTGTTATGAAATGTTTTTGGGGCCATTAGAACAGCATAAACCATGGGACACCAAGGGAATAACCGGCGTTTATAGTTTTATAAAAAAGTTTTGGAAACTTTTTTATAAAGAAGGAAAATTTAATGTTATAAACGAGTCTCCAACCCCACAAGAACTCAAAACTATACACAAGACCATAAAAAAAACTAAAGAAGATATAGACAGGTTTTCCTTCAACACCCCCGTTTCTGGTTTTATGATATGTGTAAACGAACTAACATCACTAGGCTGTAACAATACAGAAATTCTTTCTTTACTATGTATTATTTTATCTCCCTATGCCCCACACATAACAGAAGAAATGTGGAGTAAAATGGGAAACAAAAACAGTATTTCTCTTGCGGAATTTCCAGAATATAAAAAGGAATATATTTTAGAAAACAAATTCAAGTACCCAATCTCATTTAATGGAAAAATGAAATTTATACTAGAACTTTCCAAAACACTCTCAACTAGTGACATTGAAAAAGAAGTGCTTAACAACACAAAAACAATTAAATTATTACAAGGAAAACCACACAAAAAAGTAATAGTGGTTCCTAATAAGATAGTAAATATTGTTATTTAGCGGTTTTTGAAAACAGCATCGCTAAGTCAAGATCTTCCTTACGAACAAGTTTCTTATAAAAAAGCACAATAAAAAAGACGCTTGAAGAAATACAGGTATCTGCTAAATTAAAAACAGGCGGAAATATTTCGGTGTTTTTTAAACCAAAAGGAGCCCACGAAGGCCAATAAAACTCAAGATGAATCATGTCGACGACACATCCCTCAAGGAACCCAGAGTACCCACCTTCAAAAACAGAAGAAACACCAGAATACCCAACCCAGTATTCAATATCACTATTCCAAGAAGTACCAGAGCTAAAAATTAGGCCAAAAAATAAATTATCAATAATATTTCCTAAAGCACCAGAAAAAACAAAGCACATAATAACAACAAAACCCTTATGAGCGCCTGTTTTAATTAATAAATAAATATATTTCCCTATAAAAAAAACAGCAAAGACCCGAAAAACACCAAGAATGTATTTACTGGTTAGCCCCCCAAATGAAAGCCCAAAAGCCATCCCAGGGTTTTCTACAAAATCAAATCTTAGAATCCCGTAGTTAAAAATATTTTCACCCAAGGTATAGTTACACTTCACCCAAAACTTAAGTGACTGGTCTAAAAATAGTACAGAAAAAACGATTAAAAAAGGATAATACTTCTTAATCAAAAGAAATCAGTTTTCAGCTTTTTTAGCTTCTATACTTAACGTTGTGTGAGGGACAAGTTTAAGACGATCTTTACTTATAAGCTTTCCGGTTTTTCTACAAACCCCATAAGTTTTATTTTTTATTCTAACAAGCGCATGTTCCAAGTTGGTAATGAACTTTTCTGTCCTTGAGGCAAGTTGAGCATTTTCCTCTCTCATTAATGTTTCTGCCCCATCTTCCATCATGTTAAAAGACCTCCCTGTATCATTTGTGCCGTGGTCATCTTTATGTGAAAGGGATCCTTTTAAAATTTCAAGAGCTTCTTTAGCCTCTTCAAGCTTTTGTGTAATTATAGTTTGAAACTCTTCAAGTTCAACGTCTCCGTACCTGTTTTTTTCATTGTTCATAATGATGTGTATTTATTTTTTCAATGGAATATTTAAACTCTTTACCATCTTTTAAAACTCTAGAATCTTCAAATTTATCAACGAAGATTAATTTTTTTGTCAATGTTTCGGAACAAATATAATTTAAATTGTTATTAAAAGCTTCTTGGGTTTGCTTATCTGAATAAATTTTGATTTTAATAAAGTCCGTAACCTCAAGCATCATTTCTTTTCTCTCGTTTTGAATTAGACTAACAAAATCTCTTGAAAGCCCCTCTTCCATAAGCCCCTTAGTTATAGAAACATCCAGAGCAACAGTGATATTTCCAGAACTAGCGATTTCCCAACCAGGCACTTCTTCGGTTAAAAGCTCAACATCTTCCTTTAAAAGTACCACAACCCCGCTTTCTAAAAGAACTTCTTTTTTACCAGCTTTTTCAAAAAGCTCAATATCCTCATTACTCCAATTACCCATAATAGAAGCAATTTCTTTCATGTTTTTACCTTGTTTTGGCCCTAAAACTTTAAAATTTGGCTTAGCTTTCTTTTTTAACAAAGAATCACTAGAAGGAATAAACTCTATGGTCTTTATGTTAACCTCCGAAACAATAATTGACTCAACCTCTTTTACGGCGCTATCAAATTCTTTACCAATAGACGGAATTAAAACTCTTTGAAGAGGCTGCCTAACTTTTATTTTAGTTTTTTTTCGAAGGCTTAATACTAAAGAAGAGATTTTTTGGGCAAGAGCCATTTTATACTCTAGAGCGCTACTTATAAGGTTATCATTATGTTTTGGAAAAAGAGATAAATGAACAGAGCCTTCAGCAGAACACAGGTCCTCATAAAGCATGTCGCTATAAAAAGGCGCTATAGGAGACATCATTATGCTGATTTCTTTTAAGCAAACAAAAAGAGTGTCGTAAGCCGCTTTCTTTTCCTCATTAAAGACCCCTTTCCAAAAACGTTTTCTAGAAAGACGCACATACCAGTTGCTAAGATCATTTATCACAAAGGATTGTATTTCTCTTGCTGCTTTAGTGGGCTCATAATCATTAAAGTCTCTTTCCACGTCTTTAATAAGAGAGTTTAATCTGGAAAGAATCCAAGAGTCAAGCTCAGTAAGCTTTATGGAAGTTTTATTTTTATCGTATTTGTAGCTATCAAGATTAGCATAAAGCGCAAAGAAATTATAGGTATTAAATAGGGTTCCAAAAAATTTTCTTCTAACCTCGTTTATACCTTCAAAATCAAATTTTAAGTTCTCCCAAGGCTGAGCGTTTGAGATCATATACCACCTAGTTGCATCGGCACCATATTTATTTAAGGCTTCAAATGGCTCTACACTATTCCCAAGGCGCTTAGACATTTTCTGACCAGACTTGTCTAAAACAAGCCCATTGGAAATAACATTTTTATAAGCAACAGAACCAGTGATCATTGTAGATATCGCATGTAAAGTATAAAACCAACCTCGGGTTTGGTCAACACCTTCTGCAATAAAATCAGCAGGAAATGCTTTTTTTTCATCAATTAGCTCCTTGTTTTCAAAAGGGTAGTGCCATTGAGCGAACGGCATAGCCCCAGAATCAAACCAAACATCTAAAAGGTCTTTCTCTCTGTAAAGAGGGACTCCTTTTTTTGAGGATAGAACAATTTTGTCTACAAAGCTTTTGTGTAAATCAAAAAACGCATAATTTTCTTTACTATTGTTGTTGTTTTGAAAATTTTCTAAAGGATTTTCCTTCATGTGCCCCATTTTAATAGAAAAAGTAATTTCTTTTTTTAATTCCCCGACCGAACCAACACATAAAACATCCGCACCTTCTTCACTTCTCCATATTGGAATAGGAATTCCCCAAAACCTAGACCTAGAAAGGTTCCAGTCGTTCGCGTTTTCTAGCCAATTTCCAAACCTTCCAGTTCCTGTAGACTCAGGCTTCCAACGAATATCTTTATTCAAATCCACCATATTTTTTTTAAAAGCGGAAACTTTCACAAACCAAGAATCAAGAGGATAATATAAAACGGGCTTGTCTGTTCTCCAACAATGTGGGTAACTGTGCTCGTATTTCTCAATTTTAAAAGCTTTATTTTCTTCTTTTAGGACTATTGCAATCTCCACGTCTAAAGGCTTTCTTTTAGGGTCTTCATCATCGTAATAGGCTTCTTTAACAAACTTACCACTGAGCCCAGCTAAACCATCGACAAAAGCACCCTTAAGATTTACTAAAGGAACTAACTCACCTGTTGAATTTTTAATAAGCATTGGAGGAATACCAGCATCAATAGCGACCCTTGCATCATCAGCTCCAAAGGTAGGTGCGATATGAACAATTCCAGTTCCCTCTTCCGTGGAGACAAAATCACCATGAATTACTCTAAAAGCCCTTTCTGGAAATTCGGCAGGCTGTGCCAAGGGCATTAATTGATGGTAAAATAATCCAACCAACACTTTTCCCTTAACTTTTTTGATAACCTCGTATGATATTTGCTTTTCTTTATCTTTAAGGTCCTCAAAAGCAACATATGGAGAAGAAAATACTTTTTTTAAAAGCCTTTCAGCCATAACAACCACAACCTCTTCGCCAGTATATTGATTACGAGTTTTAACAACAGCATAGTCAACGCTATTGTTTACCGCTAAGGCAGTATTAGAGGGTAAAGTCCAAGGCGTTGTTGTCCAAGCCAGTAGATAAACATTTTTTTTGACCCCGAAGACTGAGGAATTATTATTTTTAATTCTAAACTGAGCAGTAATTGAAGTGTCTTTTACATTCTTGTAACACCCAGGTTGATTGATTTCGTGAGAACTAAGGCCGGTTCCTGCCATAGGAGAGTAGGGCTGGACAGAATAGCCTTTATAAATCAAACCCTTGTCAAAAGCCTGCTTAAGTATCCACCAAACAGACTCCATATATTTGTTTTCATAAGTAACGTAAGGATCCTCAATATCTACCCAGTAACCCATTTTTGAAGTTAGATCGTTCCAAACATTAGTATATTTCATTACAGCTTCTTTGCAAGCGGTATTGTAGTCTTCAATGCTAATTTTTACACCAATATCCTCCTTTGTTATTCCAAGTTCTTTTTCAACACCTAGTTCAACAGGCAAACCATGAGTGTCCCACCCAGCCTTTCTATTAACCTGAAAACCCTGAAGGGTTTTAAATCGACAAAAAACATCTTTTATAGTTCTTCCCATGACATGGTGAATGCCAGGAAGGCCATTGGAAGAAGGGGGTCCTTCAAAAAAAACAAAAGGTTTGTTGCCTTCCCTGCTAGTAAGACTTTCTTTAAAAGTATTATTTTTCTTCCATTTTTCGAGAACAGAATCTGCAATTTTAGAAAGGTTTAGTTCTTTTCTTTGTTTAAATAAACTCATACATTACTTCTTAAACGCCAACATTAAATTGACTTTTTTATGGCTTCGAAAAACCCTGTTCTTTCTTCTTAATCTTTTTTGTTCTTCAAGAGGCAATTTTACTACATTGACACAATTGGGAGAACAACAATTATTATAGGCCACTTTACACTTATTGCACTGTATAAAAAGTAAATTACAATTTAAATTTTGACAATTAGTATGATCATCACTAACCCCACCGCATTGATGACAATTACTAAGAATGTCTACAGAGATTCGCTCACTAAGCCGATTGTCAAACACAAAGTTTTTACCCTTAAAATAATTTTTTAACCCCAGTTCTTTAGTATCTCTTGTATATTTGATAATACCACCAGAAAGCTGATGAACATTTTTAAATCCAGAATGTTTTAAATAAGCAGATGCTTTTTCACATCTAATCCCACCAGTACAATATAATAATACATTATCTTTTTCCTTGCCTTTTAGTAGTTTTTTCACCGAAGGAAGCGCTTCTTTAAATGTCTCAGTTTCTGGAAGTATGGCCCCCTCAAAATGCCCTACTTCACTTTCGTAATGATTTCTCATATCAACGATGATTGAACCACTCTTCGTTAATTGATTCCAGTCTTTTGCAGACAAATGTTTTCCCGGGTCGGTAACATCATATTCTTTCGCTTCTAGCCCATCCGCCACAATCTGAGATTTGACTTTTACAGTAAGCTTTAAAAAAGATAAATTATTTTTTTCTAAACCTGACTTAAATGCTAAACCTTTAATATAAGAAACGCTATCTACAAAATCTCTAAAGTTTTTTAAATGATGATCCGGAACAGAAACCTGGGCATTAATACCCTCTTTAGCAACATAAATCCGCCCCAGAACACCGAGGGCCTTCCACCCACTAAACAAATAATTTCTCAAAAAACGAGTTTCTGCAATAATAACATATTTGTAAAAAGACAAAACGGTTCTATTGAACAATTCTTTGGAAATTTTTTTTTCTGCTGCAGCACGATTTAACTTATTATGTAGCTCGACATTAGACATTCGTTTTCTTTTAAAAGGTAAAAATAGAAAAACATCTTTAAAAGCTTTAAATTTAAGCTCTTTAATGAGAGATAAACAATTATGCAATTAATAGAAAGAGTACTTAATGACCATCTTTACTTATTAAGTATAATGATAATTACAACTATTATAATTAGTTTTTCGATTAAAAATAGACCGAGACTTTTAAAGAGTATAGTTTTAGCTCACGTAAAAAAAACAGACTTTAAGTTTGTTTTAAACAATACTCAAGACAGAATAGTAACTATTTTATTTTGGAATTCTATTTTACTTCAAGCCCTAGCCTTGTGTTTTGTTTTTGAGGAAAAAAACATTTCTCCAACGATAGTATTAATAGCTTTCACCACATTGGTGATTATTAAAAGAGGACTTATTACTATTTCCGGAGTTGTTTTTCAAAAAAAAAAACTCTCCGAAACCTACCTTGCATCTTTTATAATAATGGCAATACAAATAGGCTGGGCTTCGACATCATTTTCTTTATACAGGATAATTTACCACAATAGTGTTAACATTAACCTTCTTAGGAACATAAGTACAATTTTTTTTACAGTAATTGTGTTTTATATATTTGGCAGGTTTATAATTTTGTTGAGAACAGCAAAAAAAGAAGAAGTTTCTTTTTTACATATAATTTTTTACCTTTGCACACTTGAATTATTGCCTTTGGCACTGATTTTATTTCTTATAAACAGATAAAAGTTTAGCATTCAATTTAAATTACAGCTAAAATGAATATTAATTCCATCCTTGTCTCTCAGCCTAAACCGAAAAGCGATAAAAACCCCTTTCATGGCTTGGCCAATAAGTATTCGCTAAAAGTTGATTTTAGGCCATTTATTCACGTTGAGGGGATTGATCCTAAAGATTTCAGACAGCAACGAATAGATATGTCTAGCTATTCTGCTGTAATTTTCACCTCTAGGATGGCAATTGACCACTACTTTAGAATTGCTAAACAAACTCGATTTACTGTTCCTGATCATATGAAATATTTCTGTGTTTCCGAGGCTGTAGCGTATTATCTTCAAAACTATGTTGTGTACAGGAAAAGAAAAATATTTCACGGCAAACAAACCTTCAAAGACTTGATGGAAATAATAGTTAAACACAATACCGAAAGATATTTAGTGCCTTGTTCAGACATTCAAAGAAAAAACATACCAGACCAACTGGAGGAAAACAATATTAAGTTTAAAAACACAACACTTTATAAAACAGTATGTAGTGACTTATCTGATCTGGAAGAGGTTAAATACGATGTTTTAGTCTTTTATAGCCCATCTGGGATTCAGTCGCTTTTGAAAAACTTTCCAAAGTTCAGACAAAACGGAACAAAAATAGCTGCATTTGGACAAACAACTGTACAGGCTGCAGAAAAAGCAGGTCTAAGAATAGACATCAAGGCCCCATTACCAGGTGTTCCCTCAATGACTATGGCCATAGATAAATACTTAAAAAGCAATCTTAAATAAATGTGTTTTTCCATTACTAGCCTCTAGAGATGCTTAGAAAAAAACAAACACTTTCAAATAAAAAAGATATTTCAAAGTTATTTGCAAAAGGCTTTAAAAGTTCATGTTTCCCAATAGTTATGTTTTCGATGCCCTTTGAGAAGGACCAAGTTTTATTTTCAGTTTCTAAAAAAAACATTTCAAAAGCATCTGATAGAAACAAAATTAAAAGACAAATGAAGGCAATATATTTCAATAACTTGGAGTTGTTTTTAAATGAACAACCAAAAGCAACAGCCCTAACCTATGTTTCCAAAACAAAATCAAGTTTTATTGAAATAAATAAAAGTATGAAAGAACTTTTTAATCTTAAAACATGAACTTTAAAAAATTTAAAGTACTATTTTTAATTCCTTTAATTTTAGTATTAACTTCTTCTCAAAAAACAGAAAAAGACTATTTTGAAATCAGTAAAAATCTTAAGCTTGTTGCTTCGGTTTATGAAAAAATTAATAACTATTATGTCGATGAGGTAATTCCAGGCAGAGTAATGAAAAAAGGCATAGAAGCAATGCTAAAATCACTTGACCCGTATACTACATATATTTCAGAATCTCAGATAGAAGACTTCAGATTTACAACCACAGGTGAGTATGGAGGCATTGGAGCCAACATAAAGAATATAAAAAACAAAGTATTTATTTCAGAACTCTACGAAAATTCTCCCGCACAGAAAAGTGGAATTTTGCCAGGAGATGAAATTTTAACCATTGACGGAATTAAAATCAACGCTAAGAACCTAGAAGAAACAGGTAATTTATTAAAAGGACCGGCAGAATCAATTATTAATATTGAAATTAATAGAAGAAATAAAACAATCGTTAAAAAAGTAAAAAGAGAACAAATACAAATTCCAGCGGTTAGTTTTTTTAAAAAAATCAACTCTAAGACAGGGTTGATAAAGCTTAACTCTTTTACAAGAACAGCTTCAATAGAGTTTAAAGCGGCTCTAAAAGGACTACAAAAAAAGGGTATAAAAAGTCTAATAATTGATTTAAGATCAAATGGGGGAGGGCTTTTAAATGAAGCTGTTAAAATTGTAAACTTTTTTGTTCCTAAAGGCCAAGAGGTTGTAAGTACTAAAAGTAGAATAAAAGAGATGAACCGATCTTATGTTACCCAAAACTCACCTTTTGCAAATAGCCTTTCTTTAATAGTTTTAGTAGATGAGTACTCAGCATCAGCCAGTGAAATTGTTGCTGGAAGCTTACAAGATCTTGATAAAGCTGTTATCATAGGTAATACAAGCTTTGGGAAAGGACTTGTACAACAAACTAAACCTGTAAGTTTTGGCGGGCAAATAAAATTAACAGTAGCAAAGTATTATACACCATCAGGTAGATGCATTCAAAAACTAGACTATTCCTCAGTACAGGGAAGCTCAAAAAAGATTGAAGACAGCCTGGTTAAAAAATTTAAAACAAAAAATGGAAGAAACGTATCCGATTCTAGAGGCATTGAACCAGATATAAAAATTGAGGAAGAATATTTGAGCGTGATTACAGAAACGCTATTGCTTAAAGACATCATATTTGAGTTTGTTAATAACAATATTGATTTCTATGATGAAGACTCATTAAATCCAGAAAGCTTCTGCTTGTCAGATTCAGCCTACAAATCATTTGTCAACTTCACCTGTAATAAAAAAATTAATTATCAAACAGGATCATCTTTTCAATTAAAAGAATTAAAAAAAACAGCCAAAAAAGAAAAATACTTAAAAGAAAACGAAATAATTTTTCAAAATCTTGACAGTATTTTTAAAGTAGATATAGGAAAAGATTTATTAAAAAATGAAGAAGAGATAAAATTCTTTTTGGAGAACGAATTAATTTCAAGAAAACACTTTCAAAGAGGAAGAATGGAGGCCTCCTTGAAAAAAGATAATTACGTACAAAAAGCTTTAGAAATACTTAACAACAAAGAGGAGCACAACAAAATTTTAGGATATAAATAGTTCTTGCTTAAGAAAAATTCACATAGAAAACTATACGTATTTTTTATTTCTTGCTTGGCTGCAAGCCTTAGTTTAGGAAAATTTCCAATGAGCCTATCACTTATAGGGTTATTTATTAATTGGGTTTTAGAGTTAGATTTTAAATTAAAATGGGAGAGAATAAAAAATTACAACTATTTACCTATTATTTTTGCTGGACTTTTTTTAATAGAATTATTTTGGCTTCCAATTTCGGGGGATTTAATAACTGGTATAAATGTCCTTAGAATAAAATTACCCCTTCTTTTGTTTCCAATAATTATTGGGACGACCAACCAATTTTCAAAAAAAGAATATAAAACCATAATTATTACATTTTTTCTTGGAATAATAGTTAGTACTTTTTTAGTGCTTTTAGTAGACCTAGGATGGTTAAATACTAAAAAAGATTCAGGAACAGTTAGAGATATTTCTATATTTATGTCTCACATAAGGTATTCAATATTACTATCCTTAGCAGTTATTTTAATTGTATTTTTATTAATCAATAAGAAAAAAAGCAGAATACTGTTAATATTATTTTTTACATGGATTATTTTCATCGTACTTAAACTCGCAACTATCACAGCAATTATAGGGCTATCAATAGCTATAATCACAATGATCACCACAGAAATCACAGTATTTAAAAGAAAGATCAAAAATAGTTATATTCTTGGCCTTCTTGGAGTTTTTATTTTATTTGGACTATATGTAGGTATAACAATTAAAGATTTTTATCACGTAAAGTCAAACGAAAGAGCAATACAAATATCTAGTTTAGGCGGGGAAAAATATTCCCACAAAGTTCACGACAATACTACAGAAAATGGTTTTTTCGTCTGGGAAAATATTGCACCAAAAGAATTAAAAAAAGCATGGGAAAAGCGAAGTAAAATCCGATTTGATGGCAAAGACAATATAGGACAACCACTTAAAAAAACATTATTTAGATATTTAACATCAAAGGGGTTTAAAAAAGACAGAGAGGGCTTGTTGAAACTTAAAGAAAGTGAAATTAGGCTAATAGAAAACGGCAGAACGACTTGTAAAGAGTATAGTAATTTACAAATAAGAATAAGGTCATTATTGCACGAAAGCGTTGCGTATTCAAAAAATACTAACCCAAATAACCAGACATTAACTCAAAGACTCTTGTTTTGGAAAACAGGGATAGAAATTTTTTTAAAAAAGCCACTTTTCGGCTACGGGCCAGGGGGTGCAAAATTGAAATATAACAACTATTATCAATCTTATGAAACTCCACTTCTTAAAGCCAACCAACTTTTAGCACACAATCAGTTTTTAACCCAACTAATTAATTTAGGAATATTAGGTTTTATTATTTGGCTTACCATAATTTTTTATGTTTTTACCCAAATTAAAAAGGAATTAATATCGATTTTCATTCCTTATCTAGTTTTAATGTTTTTATCATTTTTATCTGATGACATGCTTGAAGTGCAGGCAGGAGTTACTATTTTTTCCCTAATTGGTACCATGATATTATTTAGTGATCCAATAATTATAACTGAGAAAAAAAGTTAATTAGTTTTTTAACTGCTAATCCCCTATGACTTATTTTATTTTTTTTTATAATTGACATTTCTGCGAATGACTCTTTATAACCTATCGGTTGAAAAATTGGATCGTAGCCAAAACCCTTAACTCCTTTTTTGTCTTTTCGAATCAACCCATGAACCGCTCCTTCAAAAAAGTAATGTTTTTCATTGAGAATTAACGCAATTACAGTTTTAAAAGTTGCCTTTCGATTTTCAAAACCCTTTAACTCATTTAAGACTTTTAACATATTTTTTTCTGCGTCGCACTCCTTTCCTGCATATCTAGCAGAATAGACTCCAGGACGCCCGCCTAGCGCCTCTATTTCAAGGCCAGTATCATCTGAAAAACAGTCCATACCTGTTTTTTCGTTTATGTAAATAGCTTTTTGAAGGGCATTTTCTTTTAAAGTATTTCCTGTTTCAGGGAGTTCTTCTGTAATTTTTATATCTAATAATCCAATAATTTCAAAAGAACTAACTGCAGATCTAATCTCTTTTAATTTATAATGGTTTCCAGTTGCAAAAACAATTTTTTTCATCTTAATAATTCTAAAATACTTTATAAAGATAAAACTAGAGTAACAGTGATTGGTTAATAATTATAATTAATATCGTATAATAACTAGTAAACTCTATTAATTTTGAATAAGATGAAAAAAATAGCGGTAATTGAAGGCGGGTACAGTCTTGAAAAAGCGGTTTCCTTAAAAAGTTCAAATACGATTTTTGAAAATTTAGACCGGTCTAAATTTATTCCAACAAAAGTTTTAATTGATAAAAAAGAATGGGCTGCTCACGACAATGAGGGCAAGTACGTTATCGATAAAAACGACTTTAGCTTCACTAAAAACGGCATAAAACACAATTTTGATTTTGCTTTTATCATAATTCACGGCAGCCCTGGAGAAGATGGCAAACTACAAGGTTATTTTGAGATGATTGGCATTCCCTACAACACCTCATCTGCCGCGATTACATCGCTTACTTTCCAAAAATTTCATTGCAATCTTTTTTTAAAAAATTTTGGTGTCAATGTTGCAGAGGCGTTTTTGATTAGACTTGAGGACAAAATAGATGAAACAGATATTTTAAATAAAATAGGCTTACCCTGCTTTGTTAAGCCTACAAACGCGGGAAGTAGCTATGGAATAACCAAAGTAAAAAGTTTAAAAGAATTAATTCCAGCAATTAAAAATGCTTTTTCATTCGGAAACGAAGTAATTATTGAAGCTAATATTGAAGGTAGAGAAGTTACCAACGGAATTTACAGAAACAAAGAGGGGCTAAAAACACTTCCAATTACAGAAATAATTTCCGAAAACGAATACTTTGATTACGAGGCTAAATATAATGGAAAATCCAAAGAAATAACACCTGCAGATTTTAGCAAAGAACATACTCAAAAAATAAAATCTTTAACCTCCTTTATTTATAAAACTTTAGGCATGAATGGTCTAGCTAGGATGGATTATATCATTAATAAAAATAACATACCTTTTTTAATAGAAATAAACTCTGTCCCTGGAATGAGTAAAGAAAGCATAATACCACAAATGATAAAAGAGGATAATAAACTGATTAAAGATGTGTTATCAAAAATCATTACTTTGGATTTCTGAGACGGCATAAAGAACAATTAATTTTTTAGAATTAAAAAAAAGTATTTAAGTGTTTTTTACAAAATACCGATACTCAGGATATTTTTCAATGTTATTTGATTTTATCAATCTGGCAAATCCAAAAAATAAAATTAGGTATATTGGAACTAATATTAGATCTTAAATAGAACTCATAAAAAGCTTTGTTTTTCAAAGTTTTTTGCAAATATGGCATATAAATATAAGGACACGAAGATATTTTTGAAGAAGAAATCACTGATGGTGATACTTTTCATTTTTAAGAATAGTGTGTGATCGATATAATTGTTCTTTAAAAAATAACCTTATCATTTGATGGGAAAATGTCATTTTTGATAAACTAAGCTTTGAATTGGATCTTTTGTAAACTTGGTCACTAAAGCCAAAAGCACCACCCACTACAAAAACCAACTCTTTATTAGACGACAACATTTTTTTATTAATAAAATTTGAAAACTCAACAGAGGAAAAAGAACTTCCATTTTCGTCTAATAAAACAACCTCAGCACTATTATTGATAGCTGACAAGATGCTTTCTCCTTCTTTTTTTTTTAACTCTAGGGTAGATAGTTTGCCACTATTTTTAACATCAGGAATTATAAATTCTGTAAACTTACAGTAGTGTTTGAGCCTCTTTGAGTATATTTTTTCTCCATCTACAAGAAATTTAGATTTAGTTTTTCCTACAACAATCAGTTTAATTTTCATAAATTAAATCTAGCAATTATAATAAGAAACCTAAAACATTCAAGAGCTCTAATTTTTTAGATTATTAATATTCAATTTTAAATGAAAAAACTAAAAGCATTGGTAGTAGGAGCTACAGGCGCCACAGGACGAGAATTAGTTAACATATTAATTAAGGATGTGGATTTTGATCAAGTTTCTATTTTTGTAAGAAAAGCTCCGGATTTACAGCATGAAAAATTAAAAATTCATACAATTGATTTTAATGAAATTAAAAGGCACAAAGATTTAATTAAAGGAGATATTTTATTTTCAGCACTAGGGACCACTAAAAAAGAGGCAGGAGGGAAGCAAAGGCAGTATATAATCGATTATACTTATCAATATGAATTTGCTAAAATAGCCGCTGAAAATGGAGTTGATCAATTGTCTTTAGTTTCATCAATTGGTGCAAATCCTAAATCATTTATGTTTTATCCTAAAATGAAAGGTGAGCTAGAATCAGATGTGAAAAAGTTAAAATTTAAAAAAATTGATATCTTTCAACCCCCCATATTAATTAGGCAACCTGAAATTATTAGAAAAACAGAGAAAAAAGCAATTTCCATAATTCAAAAACTTAATAAACTGGGTATTCTCATCTCTCAGCAGCCATTAATGGTGTCAAACTTAGCAGAAAGAATGGTGAAAACCGCAAAAACTAATTCAAAAGAAAAAGTAAATACATATTTACCCAAAGAATTATTTAACTAATAATAGTTTTTAGAAAAAGTAATTAATATAAAATTTGTAAGAAATCTTATCCCCATAATTTTTTGGGGTATACACCTTTTGCAATATGTTTATTTAATGTATTTATAGCCATTTCTTTATCTTCTTTATAAGTTACGCCAAACCAACTATCATTAGTTGGAATAACTGAAAAGGCTATTTCTTTAGATTTAATTTTGCTAGATACAATATCCGGAATATAATACTCTGCAGTAGGATTATTGGGGTTTTCTTCCATGAAATTAAAAAGTCCTTTTTCTATTGCTTCAAAAAAAGAAGGATGAAATCCCCAATAATTCATGGAAACAAATGATTCAGGATCTACTTGACCAGTCTTGTTAGGCTCTCCTAAATTATACTTTACTATACCATTTTGCATGGCTAATTTTTCTCTTTCATTAACCTCGATAAGATTCTTTTCCAAATCTACTTTACAAACTCCACGATTTACTGTACCATGGTCAGAAAGTGTATTTTTAAGAATATAACCTATCATGCACATTTTAGAAGGACTGCATTTATTAATTAGAAAATCAGCCATAATTTTGTAAGAATTAGCACCATAGTAGTCATCAGCGTTTATTACAGCAAAAGGTTCGTTAATAACATTCTTAGCCACTAAAACAGCATGAGTTGTTCCCCAAGGCTTGGTTCTTTCTATTAATTTTAATCCATTAACATTAACGTTTACTGGCTGGTAAACATATTTTATTTCAATTCTTGTTTTAAAGGAGTCAAATATATCTCTGAAGGCAGCATCAAACTCTTCTCTGATCACAAAAACTATTTTTCCAAAACCAGCTTTTATAGCATCGTAAATGGAGTATTCTATTATGGGCTCTTTATTGGGCCCTATTCCATCAATTTGTTTTAGACCACCGTATCTACTGCCCATTCCTGCAGCAAGGATTAAGAGTGTTGGCTTCATTTCTTTTTTTTAGCCCTAAAATTATAATAAATATTCGGTGTTAATGAAATTAGAGTGCTCTGAATTTAAAAGTTTTTGAAGAATTTTATTGTTGTAATCATTATCTTTTGAAGCAACTAAAGTTCTTATAGAGAAAGATCTTAATGCATCAAAAACACTTAATGTACCTACTGCAGAGTTTTTCCTTCCTGTAAATGGGTACACATCTGGTCCTCTTTGGCATGCACTATTTAAATTAACTCGACAAACCAAGTTTGCTAAAGTATCAATTAATGGTCCTAGCTGCTTCACACTTTCTCCAAATAAACTTACTTGCTGCCCATAGTCTGAATTGGCCATAGCGGTCAAGGGTTCATCAATATCTTTAAAAGAAACTATTGGAATAACAGGTCCAAATTGTTCTTCATGAAATAGGTTCATATCCTCATTAACTGGGTACATTACCGCAGGGAAACAATAGTTTGCAGACATTTCTCCACCTTTTTTATTCATTACTTTTGCACCTTTTGAAATTGCGTCTTGAACAAGATCTTGAATATATTTGGGCTTCTGAGTTTCTGGTAAAGGAGTTAAAAACGAACCCTCTTCCCAAGGCAATCCAAATTTTAATTTATCAACGGCTTTGGTAAACTTTGAAATAAATTCGTCAACGATATTTTCATGAACAAACAATACTTTAAGCGCCGTACACCTTTGTCCGTTATAAGAAAGAGTACCAGAAACACATTCTTTAATCGTAAGGGACATATCTGCATCAGGAAGAACTATTCCTGGGTTTTTAGCCTCTAGCCCAAGAATTAACCTTAATCTATTTTTATATGGGTGCTGGTCTTGTAGGGCTACTGCCGAAGAACTATGACCAATCAAAGCAAGAACATCAACTTTTCCAGTTTTCATTATTGGGGAGGCTATTTTTCTTCCTCTTCCAAATAAAACATTTACAACTCCTGGCGGAAATGCTTCTTTGAAAGCTTCTAAAAGCGGAGTAATTAACAGAACCCCCAATTTAGCAGGTTTAAATACAGCTGTATTTCCCATTATTAATGCAGGTATAAGTAGAGAAAAAGTTTCATTTAATGGGTAGTTGTAAGGGCCTAAACAAAGAACAACACCCAACGGGCCTCTTCTAATATGAGCACGTATATTTCCCTCAGTATCAAATTTCGCACTTTTTCTATCTAACTTTTTGTATGCTTCAATAGTATCAAAAATATATTCTACAGTTCTGTCAAATTCTTTAGTAGCATCAGAAGTATTCTTTCCAATTTCCCACATTAAAAGCTCAATTATTACAGCTCTTTTGGTAGCCATAATTTTCACAAAGGTCTCCATGCAAGCAATCCTCTCTTTTACCTTCATTGTTGGCCATAACCCCTTACCTCTAGAAAATGAATTTACTGCAGCGTCTAGAGCTTTTAATGAAACTTCTTCATCCAAATCTGGCACAGTTCCAATTAATGTTGGAGCATCTTCTCCATTTGCATCTTTAGAAAGAAAAATATTTGAATACACATCAGCAGATGGGCCATTCCAAGTAGTAATTTTTCCATTAACTAAATATTGATTACACTTTACATTAGGTACTTTGATTTTTTCTGTTACTTTCATTAAGGGTGTTTTTGTTTAACAAATAAACAAAAAATATAAACAAAAAAACAATTATTTATGAATTTCAATTAATTAATCTCATCCTATTTAAATTATTATGCGTATTAAATCATCAAATAAAATACGAGATTAATTTTAATTACTAGTTTTAATGCAACAACAATGCCCACACAAATGAAAGTAAACACAATTATTATAATTCTATGTCTATTTTTTTTAAAAATAACAGCTCAAAATTCCGGAGATACTACTATAATTGAAACCTTAAACTTTAATGATATTACTAAACGAAGAGGGTGGTATATTTTCCCTTCCGACACTAATAAATACCATAAAGTTTTAATGTATTATACCTTAAAATGTGATAATGCCACTACCCAAGACAACTATCCCTGCGGAGAGTGGGATTACACTACTTATACAAGGCTTTACAAGCATCAAAATATAAATAGCCCATATTACTATTATCGAAATTCAACACCAGAGATTATTCAATATAACAATAGCCCTAAGTTTGATATTCACCAAAACTTATCTTATAATTTATTGCATGATTCTACAATTACTGAAAACAGCTTTAATATTGGTTCTGGAACATTAAATACCACAGAGCTTTTTAACACAGTTAATAAATCTGAAAAAGTACAATACTTAATTACTGCTACAGAACTTCAAAATCAGGGTTTAATAGCTGGGGATATTTCAAAACTGTCCCTTGACATTCAAAACCAAGGAGAAATCCTAAAAAGCTTAATTATCAAAATTAAATCAACTACATTATTAGAGTTAACAGACTCTACTTTTGAGAACGATAATTTTACTTTAGTTTATAATAATTCGTTAGCTCAACAACCCTTAGGGATTACAACATATAACTTTTTACAGCCTTTTTCATGGGACGGAACAAGTAATATTGTTTTAGACTTTATTTTTTCATCTAACTCAGGAAATACCAAATACACTACTGCTTCAGACAATTTAGCTAGTAATATTGGCATTATTCAACCATTTAACGGTCACTTAGACTTTAAGGATGATGATATTGTAGATATTCCTTCTTCAGTTTTTTCAGAAATAGATAGCGCAATAACCATTTCGTTCTGGTCTTTCGGAGATGAGAATTTAATGCCTTTTAATTCCTATATTTTTGAAGGAAGAGACACCAACGGGTACCGCGTTGTTAACTGCCATCTTCCCTGGAGTAACAGTAGAGTGTATTGGGATGCTGGTAATAATGGAACAAACTCTTACGACAGAATTAATGAAATAGCAAGTTTAAGCGATTTTTCTGGAAAGTGGAATCACTGGGCATTTACAAAGGATATAGCCAGTGGAGAAATGAAAGCTTTTTTAAACGGGAGTCTATTTATGAGCGGAAACTCTAAGACAAAGTCAATGGCAGGAATTAAGAAGTTTAGAATAGGGGGGAATGCGGCAGCTAATTTTAACGGAGTTTATGATGGAAAAATAGATGAATTTAGAGTATGGAACAAAGCACTGGATTCCAACACTATTAAGTTATGGATGAACAAGACAGTTGATAATAATCACCCATTTTATAATCACCTGCAAGCCGCTTATAATTTTGACGAAGATAATGGAGTTCTTGCCCATGATTATAGCAACAACTTAAGGCACGGAACATTATTAGGACTTCCTAAATGGGAAAACTCCGACTTATCACTTCGTGACTTTAACCTTTTAACAACTTCTAATCGACCAAAATTCACTTTTTATAAGGGCACATATATTAGCAGCTTAGACTCGGCAATAGTCCTAGACACTTCTTATTACCCCCCTATTTCTATTATAAAAACAATACCCTATATTAATTTTAATGTTAGTGGAATTTCAAAAAACATTATTGATACTATCTATGGATTTGAAAGCGGATGGGGCTATATCTACAATCATTTGGGAATAAAAATAGATTCTATAGATTTTGGAGTTAACCAACAAACAAATAACCCATATAAGCAAGATATTCATCAAATTCAAAATTACGTTACTCCATATGGCATAGGACTAAGTTTAGGTCAATCCGGGTTTAGGTGGGTTTATGATGTTACAGATTATTTACCATTATTTAACGATACTATAGAAATTTCCGCAGGCAACCAACAAGAGCTAATAGATTTAAAATTTTTATTTATTCACGGAACACCGTCTAGAGAAGTAATAGATTTTAAAACCATTTGGAGAGGAGATTATAGTCATGGAAATATAGCCAATGATATTTCATTACCTGCTGTAAATATTCCTTTAAACCCAATCGCTACTAGTTTTAAGGCCAAAACAAGGACAACAGGCCATTCGTTTGGAGGATTTCAGAATTGTGCTGAGTTTTGTCCAAAGCTTCACCATCTGAAAGTAAACGGTGTTAAGCATTTTGAGTGGCTCAACTGGAAAGAATGTTCGGATAATCCTGTAATTGCTCAGGGGGGGACATGGCTTTATGATAGAGCAGGTTGGTGCCCAGGAACTTTTGGAACTACTTATGATCATGAAATTACTCCATTTATTGGTTCTGGCGATACATCTGTAAATATTGACTATGGAATGGAAATTACGCAGGCGGGAATGGAAGGAAATTATCGAACTACTGTTCAGCTAGTATCTTACGGAGATCATAATTTTCAAAATGATGCAGGAATAACAGATGTATTGGCACCTAATAAATGGGAGTTTCACAATAGGATAAACCCTATATGTGACCAACCAAAAATACTATTAAAAAATTATGGTGAGCAGGATTTATTAAGTGTAGAATTAGATTATTGGATTTGTGGTGGGGCTCATGAAACCTTTACTTGGAATGGACAATTAGAGTTTGAACAAGAACTTGAAATTGAATTGCCTATTGCAAGCCAATCTTTTTGGGACCATGCCCAATTTTGTAAGGATTTTCACGTGAAAATTATGCGAACAAATGGAACAAATGATGAATATCCAGAAAATAACCACTACCAAACAACTTTTGAAACACCCCCAGTTTACCCTGAAAACTTAGTACTTTGGACAAGGACTAATGCAGCAGGAAGCGATACTAAACTATTTGTAAAAGATGTTAACGGAAATATTATTTTTTCTAATACAAATTTTCAAAATAATACTCTGAAAAGAGATACGATTAATTTAATTCCAGGGTGTTACCATATAGAATTACAAGATATTGGAGAAAATGGGCTAAACTTTTTTGCGAATAGTGATGGGGCTGGATATTTTCAAATAAGAAAACCTACAGGATCTCCCTTAATTGCATTTGAGTCGGATTTCGGAAAAAATATTATTCATTATTTTACAGTAGGATATGGCCTGTCTATCGATGAAATAAATAATAATTTTGACTTTGATTGTTCACCAAATCCAGCTAAAAATATTTTGAATATTCGAACCAATGGATTTGTTGACAAGGTAAATATCGAAATCTTTGATGGGTTCGGAAAGTTAGTTCACAAAGAAATAATTAACTTCTCACATTTTATAAATAGTAGTTCAATTAATCTTTCAACTTTTGAAAACGGAATGTACTTTATTAAAATATATGATGCATTCCACACAAAAACTAAGCAATTTGTACATATATAGCTTATTTAAATTAGTCTACTTATGGGTTGGATAGTATGAAAATTACAAATTTAAAATACATTAGCTTCCTTTTGATTTTTGTTTCATGCACAAGTCATAAAACTATTTCTAATCACTGGTCAAAGTATGTACAGTCTAATTTTAGCTCAAACAACTTAAGTGCTTCAAGAAATACAGTTTTTGAAGAACCAAAATTAAAACTAACAAAACCTTTATTATCTCTCCAAGACAGCGTAAAAATACTAACAAAGTCAGGAAAGACACATCAGGGCATAATAACAAAATCAGATTTTAATGGATATTATCTAAGGAGTAATAACAGAGAAATTTATATTTCTAATAATGAGATAAAAGAAATTACTTTTTTAAATCCCAACAAAACAGCATTATCTAAAATCAGTTCAAATTCAGTAATAGATTCCGCAAACAAAAGTGCTAATATAATCCCAACAACCAAAAATGAGTCCCAAATAAATAATGAAAATATATGGGACAGGACAAATAGTGACTTTATAAATAAGTCACCCCCTAAACAGGTTAAATCTAGCAGTTACAAAAAAAAATGGCGCCGTTTAGTATTTTGAGCTTTGTTTCTACAGTCTTGGGTTTTTTTACAGGATTTACATTTTTACTTGGCATTATATTTGGTGCAATAAGCTTATCTAAAATTAAAAAAAAACCAGAAAAATATAAAGGGAAAGGCCTGGCAAGATTTAGTTTCATATTTAGTTTAGTTATGATCTTAACTGCTTTATTTTTAATAATTTTATTTCTGACTCTTTTTTTTATTTGAAAAAAAACTTTCATCATTAATTCCTTTATCATCTATAAAAAGATCTGCTCCAAACTTAACACCTGTTCGTAATGTGTGAAATTTAACCCCCCAAGACTTTAGCTGATCCATAGTGAAGAAAAAATAATTTTTACCACTTACACAACCCCTTGCCGTATCAATGATAATAGTATGGCCATCATCATAAAGCTTGTTTACAACTTGAATTCTATCTTTTTTAGGGCTAGATTCAGCATAATTATTTCCTTTAGTATTACATAAAGTTCCATCTAAGTCAAAACAATAAATCATGATTTTATATTAATTTTATTATAAATATAAAACTATGAACTACAAGTGGTATGTTTTTTCTATTTTGGGATTAATATTTATTGGGTCTGGACTTTGTATATTTGGAGAGGCTCTAATTAGAAAACTAAACCAGGAGAACTATTTTTTAATTGGCACACTATCGTTAGTAATTTTCAATTCAGGAATATGTTTTGTAGGAGAAGCAATTTTTATAAGAAGAAAAATGACTTGATAACAGATATTATTACTTTAGCAATATGGATATATTAGATTTTGAAAACAGCACTTACAGTGTTAACCTTAGAAAGTTAACTAGAAAATCAAGATTAGGGTTTGGCTATCGTGATATTAAGCACATTACCATTCAGGATATTCTAATAATGAATAAGCATAAAGAGCTTATAAAAATATATTTTGGACTGAGTAAAATTAATTTTATAGATGAAATTTTAGACGAGCTTGGTATAAGTGAAGATATGCGAATTCCAAAACCAGGAAAAATTGTCGATTATGATGAAAGAGATATAGTCGTTGCTAAGGCATTAAAGATTGTTAAGGAAAGAAAGAAAGAAGAGGTAGCAGCATTTAGAAAAATGGCTCAAGAAATGAGAGAGCAAAAGAAAATAGATGATCCTAAAAAGGAGAGCTAATCAATGAAGACTTTAAATAAATAAAAATCATTCTTCATATTCACTTTAAGCAAATAAATTCCAGAACTTAAATTTTTAGTTTCTATAGAATTTTTTTTACTTATCAAATTTCTTTGCCCATTTACATTTATTAATTCTATTGATACGAATTGGGTTAAGTCTAATTTCTCAACTTTTAACCCCAAACTACTATAATTTATTTTTGGATAAACCTCATTAAAGATATCATCTTGTGAGGAATTAATCGATGGCCATTTATCTTCTGCAATTGGACCATCCCAGATTAAGGTTGCTAAATAAGGGTTGTCAATAAATGGGTTTCTATTGCCCTGAACATTTGCAATTGCATCATTTCTTAACTCCTCAAACTCAGATACTGGATCTGAAACATTCCATTCCAAAAAAATATCAGGCATATCACCATTCGGGCTATAAAGCTGTGTTCCAACACCAACATTTCCAGGCTCACATTGGTTTTGATATCTTACAAACATATACATTATAATTCTTGCAACATCTCCTTTCCATTCGTCTCCGGGGTACCAATTACCTTGATTATTTGAGTATGAATTGCCACTGCCACTATCAAATTTTTTATTGCTTCTGTTAGAATTAGTAGAGTAATCACATGCTCTTAAATTATGAACATCAGTACCTGCTGATGGAAAATTGGTAGATAAACTTGGAGAAGCTAAAGACTTAGGATATACATGTTCTCTGTTCCATAATCCATAACAAGGACCAGTATGACACGAAAGTGATTTATCTCTTGTTCTGTCATTTTCAACAGATGCATCATTGTCATTGTATCCATAAATCAATAAAACTTTTGAGCTGTTATTTGTAACAACATCAGACAGTTTAATTAAATCCCAGGTATCAAGAGAAAAAATGTCAGTGTATTCTAATTTATTTTGATGAGTTGTTGAAATTAAACTTGATAATTGATTTTTTAGTAAATCTCCAGTTAGGGTTAAATTAATTGATTGGTAATAAGGTTGGACTTGACTTAAAGCAGCGCTAACGCATACAAAAACAAAAAGAACATTAAGTAGATACTTCAAAATCTAATTTTCCTCAATATTACTAAATACTTTCTATGGACATGGTCGTTTATATATTTAAAGCGATATTATTTCTTTAAATTTAGCAATTCCAAAACCATTTTTTAATAAAATATTAGATTCATAGCTCAGGCTATCAAGCAATGGATTAGTATGATTTAAATGAATAAATTTAATTTTTGATTTTTCATTTTTTGGTTCATTTTCAAGCAAATCCATTGTCTCAGTTACAAAAGGATGTGGAACTTCAGAAATATTTCTATTATTTATCTCCTTACTGTCATAAAAGGTGCCATCCAAAAGTGCTAAATCCACCTTTTTAATTTCTTTGACCATCTCTTTGCTCCATTTCTCCCACTTATCAATATCAGGGATAAATAAAATTGTTTTTTTTAGGCCTTCTATTTTATATCCAACAGTTTCAGAAAACTCATCTCTATGCGGGACTAAAAATGGTGTTATAGAAATATTTCTAGAAAGTTGTATTTTTTCTTCAGAATTAATTTTACAAAGCTTAATATTTTGAATTTTTAAAAGCTGACTCCAAGGACCATTATTAGAAAGAAATTCTTGCATTCTTGGCATTGCATAAACTGGAATATCGACACTATTCATAGACTCCTTACCCAGATACATTAACCCAGTATAGTGACCTATGTGTGCATGAGTCAAAAAAATTCCATCTGGAGTTTCTTTATGATTAAATCCAGCGGTTGATTTTAATATTTTGCATTGTGATGGAAAATCTGGTGAAGCATCAATTAACCAGTATTTTTTTTCGAGAGGATCAATAATTCCTAAACTAACTACTTTTCTACTAGCATCAGGATTTTTAAATAATTCTTCACAACAGCTTTTTTGGCAACCCATATGAGGCGATCCAGCATCTTGAATAGTACCAAGAACAATTAAATAAGGATTCTTAAAACTTTGTGCAAAATTAAAAATGGATAATAAATGGAAAATGCAGATAAATATTATTTTCATTATATATAAAATTACATATTAAAAATAAGCATAAAAAAAGGGAAGATTAATCTTCCCTTTCAAAATATTATGTTAGAAAACTAAGCCTTGCCTAAAATTCTAAACATTCCAGTTCCACACGAAGGACATTTACCTTTCATTGCTTTACGACCGTTTTTCATAGTAACTTCATTAGCGTCACTAATTTCTTTTTTGCTTTTGCATTTTACACAATAACCTTCCATAATTATTATTTTAAGATTTAATTTGAATTTAAAGATAGGATTTATTTACAGTCACACAAACTAAATTGCATAATCTTCCTCATATCACTTTAAAAAAGGCCCTAATTATAATAATTAATGCCTTTTTAATTGACGATTAAACTAGCTACTCTTTAATAATTCTAGTTGTATAAGAGTTTTTTCCAGCTGTTAGTTCTAGTATATAAACACCATCAGCAAATGATTTAAGGCTTACTTCTTTTTCATTGGTGGTGATTATCTTTCTTCCAA
>Ga0209603_1000140_pt1 | contig 97213 bp, 74 predicted proteins | sample COGITO_mtgs_1206_FD_184812 | JGI IMG/M metagenome (GOLD analysis project Ga0209603, IMG submission 184812) | Pelagic marine microbial communities from North Sea - COGITO_mtgs_120607 (SPAdes) (version 2) | ecosystem: Environmental > Aquatic > Marine > Epipelagic ...
GGAACTTTAACAATCGATGGTGCTGGAACATATGATGCAAACAATAGTTTTGATGCAGCTGGAGCAACAGTACAATTTACAGGATCGGGAGGATTTTTAAAACTGGGTGGTACTGTAACTAGCTTGGGAACATTTACTGAAAATACAGGAACTGTAGATTATGATTATGCAGGAGATCAATCAGTAAAAACAAGAACTTATTATAATTTAAATCTTAAGAATTCTGGAACTAAAAGAACTCCAGCTTCTGGATCAACTTTAGATGTTACAGTTTCTAATGATTTTACAATTGATAATGGTGTTACTTTCAATTTAGATTTAGGAAACGATAACCTTGTTGTTCAGGGAGATTTTACAAATAATGGTACTTTTACTGGCACAAACCAGAGTGTAACATTTAGTGGCGCTTCATCGGCTGGAGAAACATCTTCTCTTATAAATGATGCTTCTGTAGACCTAATAGTAAGTAAGACTCATGCTAGTGGAGGAGTTACTTTTCAAGGAGCAAGTTCTTTTGATGAAGTAACTGTTTCAGATGGGTATTTAGATATTGGAGCTTACACATTTACTGCTGATAATACCATTTCAATAGCTACTGATGGAACTTTAAAAATCCCTAACAGTGGAACGTTTAATGCAGATGGCCAACTAACAACATCTGGTACTATAGACTTCACAGGTTCTGGCTCTCAGGGAGATTTAATATGTAGTAATACAAGTGCTAACACATTTGGATCTCTAGACGACGCTGCTGGAACTGTAACTTTCGATGCGACTACTATTGCCCAAGCCATTCCAGCAGAAACATTCTTTAACCTTAAACATAGTAATCCTAACAATTTAACTATGAGCGGAAATGCAACCGTTAATGGAGAGTTAAATTTTAATGTGGCTGCAGTTTTACATACATATGCTAACACTCTAACTATTGGTATTAATGGTTCTATTGCTAATGCAGCAGATGATAGACATATTGATGTAACTAATCCATCTGGATATTTAGCAAAAACTTTTGGCTCAGCCACTGATTTCTCTTATCCAGTAGGTAATGGAACTATTTTAAGACCTATCAAATTAACTACTAATGCTGGATCTACAACCTTTAAGTTAAGATATGATGATAATAGATATAGTAGTGGTAATGTAACAGGTGGAGGATTTGCAAGTGGACATATTAGTGGTTTTGATGGTAGTAACACCGATGTTACAAAAGGTTATTATTATGATATTCAGAAAACATCTGGAAGTGCTAATGCTAAAATATATGTAAACTGGACCAGTGAAGATGACTACGGAACAGGTGGTAATGTTTTTAGTGCTAACTTAACAGGCATAGCTTGGGGTTTTTGGGATGGTTCTAAATGGGATGATATTCCCTCTACTACTGCTGGAAGTACTTCTACAGGAAATATTACTACTGATAATTTTGTTACTACTTGGTCAAATGACTTTTTTACTTTAGGTTCAACAGATGGAAATAATAATTTACCTATCGATTTATTATCTTTTGATGGTGAATGTATTGATAATCAAACCCAACTAGAATTTGTAGTAGCCTCACAAGTAAATAATGAATTCTTTAAAATTGAAAGAAGTAAAAATTTGTTTGACTGGAACGAAATAGGTCATATTTCAGGTGGAGGAACAAATAATGAAGAAATAACCTACAACTTCACAGATCTGTCTCCAACTTCTGGTGATAACTACTATAAACTATCTCAGACTGACATTGACGGAACATCGAAATCTTTTAATCCAATAGTAATAAATTGTGATAGTAAAGTTGACAATTACAATATATTTCCTAACCCAACAACAAATAATATAGCTATTGAATTTGAATTAGAATACTATCAGGGTGATAATATAGAATTACTTATAAGAGATTTAAAAGGAACTATTATAAAGTCTATTTCAGTTAACTTGGATAGAGGATATAATTACTTTAATGTTAATTTAAATGATATTCCTAAAGGAATGTATTTGTTACAATATAAGGGATCAAAAAATCATATTCCAGAGAAGAGAGTAGTAAAATTGTAATTTAAAACTCAAATTTAAAGAATCCTTTTTTAATGTGGCTCTCATATTTAGCTACATTAAATTGATAGTAGTTGGCTGGTTTATGGGCAACACCTTCTTGTTTTTCTTCTAACTTATCTAAGATATCCAATTTAATAATTTTTCTACGAAAATTTCTATTGTCAATTTCCTTATTAAAAATGGCTTCATACAGCTTTTGCATTTCATTAAGAGTAAACTTTTTTGGTAGAAGATTATAACCAATCGGTCGTATTTTAGTGTTAGCGCGTAAGTAATCAACACTATTATTGAGTATTGAAAAATGATCAAAAGGTAAATTAATTATGTCTTTTAAGGGAACCCAACTAGCATACTTAGCAAATGAAGAAGGATTTAACTCGTAATCAGACATTCTAATTAATGAATAGTAGCCAACTGTGACCACTCTTGCCTTTGGATTGGTCCTAACAGCTTGAAGCCAAGGCTGGTCTTCTTTTTTTTTAATTCTATCAGGTTCTCCAAAAGCACCAAATTGTTCTAAGTATATATTAGATAAGCCAGTTAACTCCTTAAGAATTCTTTCAGCAGCCATATTTAAATTTTCATGATCATAGATTAAGTTGCCAGGAAGTGCATGAGCTGAAACCACATTTTTTAACTCATTTTCTCTATCTATTAATAGTACATGTAGTTTAATACCATCAAAACCAAAAATTACACAATCAACAGATACATTAGGATTAAGAGAATTATTGATTTTATTTATCATGGTATTATTTGACATGATTATATTTATATTTACTTAATGTCATTATAACGTTTATGAATATAATAGTTTTTTCTAATTTCATCAAGTTATTAATTTTTGTAAATTAATGATATCTAGCTCATATAAATTATTATGAAAAGAAATTTCATACTGTTTTTTTTAATTTTTTTTAACTCAATTTTTTTTTCTCAGGATTTCTTATTTCATATTGAACCATTAAATTGGTGGGTTAATATGAAATCTCCAAGATTTCAGATTTTAGTTCATGGTGATAGGGTAGGAGAATGTGAAGTAGTAATTTCAGATGAAAAAGTAAATCTAATTAAAATTAACAAGCTTGAAAATAACAACTACGTAGCATTGGATATTGAAATTATTGAAAGAAAGGAAGCTTTTAATTTTGATATTGAGTTTTTTAAAGAAACTAAGCTTTATGAGAAGTATAACTATCATATGAAAATAAAGTCTGATAGAAATATGAATATAAAAAGTTTTAATTCTTCAGACGTTATTTATTTAATTACACCAGATAGATTTTCAAATGGAGATAAATCTAATGATAAGTTTTCTTCCCTTAGAGAAAAGAAAATTAATAGAAGAAAACCTTCCTCAAGACATGGTGGAGATATTCAAGGTATTATTGATCATTTAGATTATATTGATGAAATGGGCTTTACAGCAATATGGTCAACCCCCATGCTAGAAAATGATATGAAGGAGCTTTCTTATCATGGATATTCAATAACAGATCATTATAAAATTGATCCAAGAATGGGAACTAATAAATTATATCAACAACTATCTAAAAAAGCAAATACCAAAGGAATAAAGCTTATTAAAGATGTTGTTCTTAACCATGTTGGTTCTAACCATTGGTGGATGACTGATTTACCGTCCGAAGATTGGATAAATAATGCTAATGTTTATAAAAACACTACTCATAATAGAGAGTCACTTCATGATCCATACGCGTTAAATATTGATGAAAAAGAGTTTACTGACGGTTGGTTTGTAGAAACAATGCCTGATTTGAATCAAAGAAATCCAATTTTATCTAGTTATTTAATTCAGAATTCTCTTTGGTGGATTGAATTCGCTCAATTATCAGGATTCAGAGTGGATACTTATTCTTATTCCGATAAAAGATTTTTAAATCGTTGGAATAATACAATTCAAAAAGAATATCCGGGTTTTAATATTGTAGGCGAGGAGTGGACTACAGATAAGTCAATTATAGGACTTTGGCAAAAACCAGATGAAAGAAAAAATAAAGTTAATATTTCTGTAATCAATCAAAAATACCCTTCTAATTTACCATCTCTTATGGACTTTCCTTTAAATGAGGCTATTATAAAATCTTTTCAACCTAAAGAAAAAAAATGGGATCATAGATTGTCAGTCTTATATAAAAATATAGCTCAAGATTATTTATATCCCAATGCTCAAAATATGGTTGTTTTTTTAGATAATCATGATATGAGCAGATCTTATTGTCAACTTAAACATGATATTAAATATTGGAAAATGGCACAAGCTTTTTTATTGACCACAAGAGGAATTCCACAGATATATTATGGAACAGAAATCTTACTATCAGATAGTACTAAACCAGGCGATCACGGAGTACTGAGAGAAGACTTTCCTGGTGGTTGGGATCACGATAAAAAAAATGCATTTAACGGAAATATTTCTGATAAACAGTTAGAAGCTCAATTATTTATGAAAAATATTCTTAATTGGAGAAAATCTTGTAGCGCTGTCCACAGAGGAAGATTGAGACATTTTTCTCCAAACTTTGAGAATGAGATGTATTCAATAATTAGGTATGATAAAAAAAGCACTGTTCTTTTAGTAATGAATAATGATGACAGCAAAAAGAAAATTACACCTAGCTACTTTATAAATCAAATTGATAAAAAAACAAATAAAAAATTGGCAATGGATATAGTTTCCAAAAAAGAGATAAATATAAAATCCCCAATAACCATTAATCCAAAATCTTTTCTTCTAATAGAAATAAAAAATTAAATTTTAATAAATTCTTTGCTAATGATATTGTTGTTTTGTTCTAGAATTAAGTAATAATTTCCTTGATTTAATTCTTCAATATTTAAAATCATGTCTTTTATAAATTTATTTCCTTGCTCTACAATCTTTCCATAAGAATTTATTATGGTGAACTTAATATTTTGGTTTTCACATCCTATAACATTGACTCTTAAATAATTCGCAGAAGGATTTGGGAAAATCTCTACTTCCCAACGAGCTATTTTGTATTCATCAATGCTTACTGTATTCAATATATTAGGAATGTTTAGTTTGGAGTCCGTATATACTTTGTATTCACCAGGGTTTAATGATAGGCTAGTAATTCCATTTATCTCAATACTGTCACCTGTAAAGTATTCGTACCACCAGCCATTATGTTGGAAGTCTAAAATTTCATCTTGTTGGTTTACATCCACATTAACAGCAACTAAGGCATTCATACTATTATTGTTGAGAACTAATGATTTTACAGGCCCATTTAAACTGTAATTAAAATTATCTCCAGTAAATACAGGGTGTGACTTTCTTAGTGCAATAGTTGCTTTATAAACATCGTATAATCTTTTTCTACTATTTTCAGTAAAATAATTCCATAGGATAGGTTTGTTGCAAATTCTACATGGAAAATCGATTGAAATATCATATCCCACTTCTCCAAATTGCCAAATCATTTTAGGTCCAGGTGTAGTTAGCATCAAAACAGCTAAAGCTTCAGTTCTTTCTAATGCAGTTATAGGGTTTTTAGCATTTTGAGAACCATTGGTATTTCCATAAGTTATGTTTTTATACATAATCCTTTCTTCATCATGACTTTCCATATAAGAAATTAGATGTGGTTCATTCCATAATTTATATTTATAAACACCTCCCGAAAGATTGGAATTTGCAGGGTATCCCATTGCAGATTCTTGGTAACTATGTGTTATATTTCCCCATAATAACATTCCATAATTAGCCAATATTTTTTCTTCGTTATTTGCTGCCCAGTGTTCCAATATCACATATGAATTAGGATGAACAGACCAAATAGTATCAGCCATTCTTTTAATAAGGTTAATCCTGTCATCATCATAATTATTGGAATTGTTGCTAAATCCTTTTGTGAAGTCGAATCTAAATCCATCTATATGGTATTCATCTAACCAGTAATGTGTTACTCTGTCGACAAAATTCTTAGTTGCTTGAGACGAGTGATCAAAATCGTATCCCCAACAATATGGTGGGTGAGGACATACTTGGTTAAACCAAGGGTTATTAGCAGCTGGCTGGTTATTTATTCCATCCCAATATAAACTAACCATTGGACTTTGTCCAAATGCCTGATTAAAAACAATATCATTAATAACTGCAATTCCTCTTCCGTGGCAAGAATCTACAAACGATTTAAAATGTTCAGGTGTTCCATAATATTTATCTAAAGCCATATGAAAACTAGGATTATAACCCCAACTTTCATTATTTTCAAATTCTCCAGGTGGCATTAGTTCTATAGCGTTTATTCCTAATTCACTTAAGTAATCTAATGTGTCTATTAATGTTTGATAACTGTGGCTTGAAACAAAATCTCTTACTAGAAGTTCGTAAATAATTAAGTCTTTATTATCAGGAGCTGTAAAATTTGTATTTGTCCAGTTATAAGGGGTTTTTCCTGGTTCCATAACTGAAACAAAACCATTGGTTTTTGAAGATGGGTAATCAATAGGATTTGGATAATTAAAACTTCCAATATTTCCATCATTATTGGGGTCTAATATAAGTTCACTTAAAGGATCTGCTATTTTAATAAAGCCATCAACTAAATACTGGTAAGTATATTTTAATCCGGGAGTTAAATTAGGTAGGGTTTTCCACCAATAAGAACTATCTGTAGAAAGAGACATAAATGAAGCTGAATTTACTTCCCAATTATTATGATCACCAATTAAATTAACTGTTGATTTTTCTGGAGCAAAAAACTTTAAAGTAACCGTTGAGTCATTAATGTAATTAATCCCATCAACTAACCCATTTGGAGGGTCTATATAATTAGTAGGTGGTATAACAACATAATTGATGGTGTCGTATAAAATAGTATTACCATCATCCGCCTTGAAAATTAGTTGGTGATCTCCCACCGAGCTAATTAAAATATTTTTCACAATAATATTTGAGTTGATACTATCAGCAATAAGAACACCATTATCATAAAGTTGAAGATTTGCATTTGTATTTGATTGTCCTTCAAAAGTAAAAGTATCATTCATGTTAACTAATAAATCTGTATATGGCTTTATAATTGCAGCTTGAAAACCTCCGTTAATAGGGTAAATAGGGTAAAATATATCGCCCATAGTAGCAGTTTTACCTTCTACAGAACCATCAATATTTCTAAATACAAATGCTAATTTAGCTATGTCAGTTCCATTTGGAAACCCATAATATTGATCTATATCAATAATTAGCTCATGAATATTATTTCCTAAATCAGTCATAATTACATTACTATCAGCTTGTCCCCAATTTCCCTGAACATATGACCACGTACTAGGTAATCCATTTTGAGTAACAACTCCTGAGTGGGTATAAACAGGGCTTATTCCTACTAAACCGCCATTTCCCTGAGTAGCGTCATAATGAATAGTAATTACATCATTAACAGTAGGAAAAGCAGGGGTGACTTGGATAATTTGTGATAAACAAATATTAATGTTTAGAAGTAATAAAGTAAATAAAATAAGATTTTTTTTCATAGATGTCCAAAGCTAAAAAAGCCCCCGAAGGAGCTTAGTTTATTATTATTTACAAAATTATTTTACAATTAATTTTCCAGAGTTAATTTCATTTCCAGAACTAATTTGATAAATATAAATACCATTTGTTAAAGATGAAGTATTATATTGAATTGAATGAGCACCTTTACTTAAAAAGTTAGTAGTTACGTTTTCAATTAATTTCCCTGTTAAATCATACAGATCAATACTAACTTTTTTATTATTTCTTAATATAACATTAAAGTTCGTCATTTCATTTGCAGGATTAGGAGAAACATTAATGATATCGTTTAGAACTACTTCGTTTAAGTTGGTAGCACAAGGAGAAAGCGCAGCAATGTCAACCATAAAATCGGCACATCCACCAGCTCCATCATCATCTTTACCTTCACTAGCCCACGGACCTGCAGGATCAGTTGGTCCCATGTTATAAACAAAATGAACTGTAGATGCTGCAACACCATAGTAGGTCGAAGGATCAAAAGTTAAAGTGTAAACATCAGCACCATCATTAGTAGCTTGTAAAGCAGTAGCATCATCCCATGCAATTACTGTTGACCAAGAATCGGCACCAGAATGAAACCCAATTGCAGCCATTCCAGATAAACTTCCAGGAGCAGCAGCACAGTTAAAGGCATTGTCAAATGAAACACTCAAGTCTGTTCCATTAAGGCATGCACTAATTGCAGCATTATTTTGAGCTGAAAGCCCAAAAGAAATACAACACAAAGAAAAAAGAGTAATGTATATTTTTTTCATAATAATTAATTTTTAATTTACTCTAATTTAAAAAAAAAAAGACTTAACGTTAAAATGACGTTAAAAAATTTTAAATTTGAGATGTGTATAACTATATAACAAAGACTTTATGAATACAAAATTAATTAAGAGTTTATCAGTTTTATTTTTTTCGTTTTTCATCTTTAATATTTATTCTCAATACTCGATTTCTGGAAAAATTAGTGATGTAAATGGTGATCCAGTTATTGGTGTATCAATTTTTTTGAAAGAAATATCAACCGGTTCAACTTCAGATTTTAAAGGAGATTATAAAATTGATAATTTAAAAGAAGGTAATTATTCAATTTTAGTTTCCATAATTGGTTTCAAAACTATTTCTGAAACAATTAATATTAATCAAAATATTAGTAAAGACTTTTTAATGAATGAAGATGCTTTATTACTGAATGAAGCAATTGTTATTGGTTACGGTACAGCAAGAACTAAAGATTTAACTGGCTCTGCAGCAGTAATAAGAAGTGAGGATTTTAACAAAGGATCTGTTACCACCCCAGAACAATTAGTCATGGGAAAAGTTCCCGGTGTAAAAATAAATTCTAATAATGGTGCTCCAGGTTCTGGAAGTACCATAAGAATTAGAGGTGGAACTTCAATAAACGCTAGTAACGATCCGTTAATTGTTGTTGATGGTGTCCCTTTAGATAATGGTGGGGTAGCTGGCTCAGCAAATCCTTTAAACCTTATTAATCCAAATGATATTGAAACATTTGTAATATTAAAAGATGCTTCCGCAACTGCTATTTATGGATCTAGAGGAGCAAATGGCGTCATACTAATTACAACTAAAAAAGGAAATGGAGGTGAAATTAAAGTCAATTTTACTACAAATAATTCATTATCCTCTATAGTTAAATATACAAATGTACTTACAGCTGATGAATATAGAAATGTAATTAATAATAATGGTACTCAAAATCAGATAGATAATCTTGGAGATTCCAATACTAACTGGCAAGAACAAGTTTACAGAAATGCTTACATAAATGAAAATAATGTTTCTGTTTCTGGTGGAATTGGTTCAGTTCCATTTAGGTTTTCTGCTGGTAATAAACACGAAGAAGGTCTCTTGAAACGTCATAAGTTAGATAGATATGCAACATCGTTAACAATAAATCCTTCTTTTATGGATGATCATCTTAACCTTGAAGTTAATTCAAGATATGTACAAACTGATAATTTCTTTACAGATCAAGGTGCTATTTGGGCTGCTACACAATTTGATCCTACCATGCCAGTCTACAGTGGAGACACTACTTATGGTGGTTACTATGAGACACTCTACTCAGCTGGAGGAAATACAGGAAAACCTATTCCCTTATCTATAAGAAACCCCTTAGGACTCATTAATCAAAAAGAAGATAAAAGTAAAGTTAACAGGTTTATTGGTAATGCAAAATTAAGTTATAAAGCACACTTCATGCCTGAACTAAAAGCAGTTTTAAATGTGGGAACAGACGTTATTAACTCTAGTGGAACTGTACTTGTTCCGGAAACAGCAGCATCTAACTTTCAAAATGGTGGTTTTCAAACTAAGTATGATATGCAAAAAACTAATCAATTAATTGAAGGGTTTTTAAACTATAGTAACGCTGAAAAATCAACATCTCATAGAATTGATTTAACTGCTGGTTATTCTTTTCAAGAATGGTCAACCACTAGCCCTTCTTATGCAGGGTTGAATATTATAGGAGATACCCTTAATGCTCCTGGGATTCCGACTGATACTAAAAATGCATTACTTTCTTATTATTCTAGAGGAACCTATTCATTTTCTGATAAATATATTGTTACTGCCACTTTAAGAAGAGATGGTTCTTCAAGGTTTAGTCCTGAGAACCGTTGGGGTTGGTTCCCATCAGCATCAGCAGCATGGATTATAAGTGAAGAATCGGTTTTAAAAAATTCAGATTTTATAACTTTTTTAAAAGCAAGGTTTGGATATGGAGAAACAGGGCAACAAGATATTTTTTATGACTACCCATATATTGCGAATTATCAAGAAGGTTCGTCAACTGCTCAGTATCAATTTGGAAATCAGTTTGTAAACACATTAAGACCTGATGGATATGATTATAATATTAAGTGGGAAACAACTTCCAGTACTAACATTGGCTTAGACTTTGGTTTATTAAATGATAAAATAAATGGTTCGGTAGATTATTACTCAAAAGAAACTTCTGATTTGTTAGCAACAGTACCAGTAGTAGCAGGAACCAACTTTACCAACTTTATTTTAACCAATGTTGGGAGTATGAAAAATGAAGGAATTGAAGTCAATTTAAATTTAGGACTTTTAAATACTAATACAACTAAAATTGAATTGGGTCTAAATGCGACTTACAATAAAAATACTGTCACTGGACTATCTCTTGTTCCTGATACATCATCTATTGGCATTCAGGTTGGTGGTATTTCAGGGGGCATTGGAAATACTGCCCAAATACATACAGTTGGATATCCAACATTCACCTATTTTTTCTATCAAGCTAATTATGCTGGTCAAGGTCTATCTTACGGAGAATGGCAAACCTTAAATCCAATTGAGAATTCATTCGTTGATCAAAATAATGATGGTGTAATAAATATAGATGATAGAGTTAGGTTTGGAAATCCTAATCCAAACTGGTTTTTGGGTGCCAACTTAAACGCATCCTACAAAAACTGGTATTTAGGTACTTCTATGAGAGCTGAGTTGGGCGCATATGTCTATAATAATTTAGCTTCCAACTATGGGAATTTACAAGCTGGTAATTCAACTTTTAATTCTTCAAATATTCATAACAGTTTTTTAGAAACAAATTTCCAAGGAAATAACAATGAACAACTATTAAGTAATTATTTTCTTGAAAAGGCAAATTTTTTAAGAATGGATTATATAACCTTAGGTTACAACTTTGGAAATGAAATTTCAGAAAAATTTAATTTGAATGTTGCTTTGACTGTAAATAATGTTTTTGTTTTAACAAAATATTCCGGTATGGATCCTGAAGTTGTAGGGGGAATAGATAATAATATTTATCCAAGACCAAGAATATTTTCTTTAAATCTAACTTTTGACTTTTAATAAATATAATTATGAATTACATTAAAAAAATTAACTGCTTAATTTTAGTTTCAATAACTATCTTCTCCTTTTCCTGTTCTAAGAGGTTAGATCTTGAGCCACCAATAGGTTTATCGTCAGTAGATGTTTATAAAGATGCTAGTAATTATGAAAAAGTTATTGCAAAATTATATGCTGGAATGTCTCTTTCAGGTCTCCATGGTCCATCTGGTAACCCTGATATTGTAGGTATTGATGAAGGCTTTTCACAATATATTAGAGTATTATGGAATTTACAAGAGCTACCAACAGATCATGCTATTTGTAGATGGAATGATGTTGGTATTCCTGAAATGTGTAAAATGGAGTGGAGTGCTGATAATTCTTTTGTTAAGGCTATGTATTCAAGAATTTACTTTCAGATACCAATTGCCAATGTTTTTATTAAAGAATCATCAGATGAGAGTATGGATGAAAAGGGTTTTACAACTGAACAGCAAAATGAAATCAGAATTTACAGAGCTGAAGCTAGATTTTTAAGAGCTCTTAGTTATTATCATGCAATGGATTTATTTGGATCTGTTCCTTTTGTTGATGAAACTACACCAATAGGAGTTTTTTATCCAGAACAACTTGAAAGAGTAGAATTATTTAATTGGTTAGAAAATGAATTAATTGCTATTGAAAATACATTAATAAGCCCTTCACAGGTTCTTTACGGTAGAGCAAGCCAAGCTGCTGCTCAGTCTCTTTTAGCTAAAATGTATTTAAATGCTGAAGTATATACAGGAACTGCAAGATGGGCTGATTGTGTTACTTACTGTAATAAAATAATTAATGATGGTACTTTTTCTTTAGATAACAATTATTCTAACCTTTTTATGGCAGATAATCACACATCTTCTGAGATTATTTTTCCAATATGTTTTGATGGTCAATACACTCAGACCTGGGGAGGAACAACCTTTTTGATTTGTGCAGCACTTGGCAGTACAATGGATGCGAGTGATTATGGAATGAATAATGGATGGAACGGGCTAAGAGCTACTCCTACTTTTGTTAATATTTTTACTGATTCTACTTTGGATTCTAGATGGAAATTCCATGTATCGGGAGAAAAAGTAATTTCTGGTGATACTGTAACTGTATATCAAGACGTTAATATTGGCGAAGTTTTAACTAATTGCCCTGATACAAGTGGCTATTTAATAGGTAAGTTTAGTAATATTGATCAAATGGGTAATCCAGGCTCTCATGTGTCATTAACTCACTCAGATACTGATTTCCCTATGTTTAGACTAGCTGACGTATATTTAATGCTAGCCGAAGCTTCTTTAGAAACAGGAGATCAAAACACTGCATTGACTTATGTGAATATGATTAGAGAAAGAGCTTATGGTAATTCCAATCATGTTTATTCAACAGTAAGTTTAGATGATATCGTTAATGAGAGAAGTAAAGAGCTGTACTGGGAATGTACAAGAAGAACAGACTTAATTAGATATAATAAATTTACAGGATCAGATTTATTGTGGTCATTTAAAGGCGGAACAACAGATGGATCTTCAGTAGATAATTTCAGAAATCTGTATCCTTTACCAACCTATGATATAGTTAATAATCCGAATCTAGTACAAAACAGTGGCTATTAGTAAAAAATTATTAGTTCTCTGTTTCATAATTATTTCATTTTCTGTTTTTTCACAGAACTTAAATACTTCTAAGCAAGTAACTTTACAAGGTTTTTGGTGGGATTATTTTAATGCCAACTACAGTTACAAGTATGCTGATTATTTATCTGACTTAGCTCCTCGACTAAGGGCTATAGGCATTGACGCAGTTTGGATTCCTCCTTCTATAAAAAACAAGCAAATTATTGATATGGGATATGCTCCTTTTGATCATTATGATTTGGGGGATAAATATCAAAAGGGCTATTTAAAAACCAAGCTCGGAGATAAAGATCAATTATTAAGAATGGTAGCTGTAATGAAAGCTAATGGAATAGATATTATTCAAGATATAGTATTAAATCATATTACAGGTGCTGGTAGTCAAAATGGAAGTGGTGGACAAGACCCTCAAGCTATTGATGATGGGTCTACCAGTAAATATAAAAACTTTAGATATTCTTGTTATGAAACACCTGCAGATTCAGAAACTTTTTCAAATTATTTATCTCGTAAAGGTAGATTTTCAAAAAATTGGCAAAATTTTTACCCCAATAATAATTATATATGTTGTTCTAATGAAATTAATTCTCCTTATTGGGGACCAGATATTTCCTATGAGCCAAACTCTTATGGATTAAGTTCTAATGCTATTTATAATCCAAACCAAACTAGTAATTATATGAGAAATGGTACTAGAAATTGGATGTTGTGGTATAAAAAACAAGTAGGTTTTTCTGGCTTAAGAATAGATGCTATTAAACATTTTCCACCCTTTTTTGCAGAAGATATATTATGGAACCTTCAACATGGAAACGGATGGGCTAATGGGACTGATGATATGTTTGCGGTAGGTGAGTGGGTTGGAGGATCAGCTGAGCTTGATCAATGGTGTAGTGATGTACAAGATAGAGCAGGAACTTTTGATTTTTCATTAAGAAATGCACTAGTTGGAATTGTTCAAGGTGGAGGAGCATTTGATTTAGGTACAGTACCTGATTTTCAACAATCTAACAGAGTTAGGACTGTTCCTTTTGTGAATAATCATGATACTTTTAGACCTGTTTTAGATGCAAATGGTAATTATAATGGTTGGAATTCATCACAACAATTGGGAGCTCAAATTGAACCTAATGATAATAGATTAAGTTTAGTTTATGCTATAACTTTTGCATTAGATGGATCTCCAATGGTATACTTTGAAGATTTATTTGACATAGGTTATAATGGTAACAGATATAATCATAATCCTAAAGATAGTGTTGAACTGCCAATGAGGTCAGATATCGTAAATATTATTTGGTGTCATCAAAATTTGAATTTTAAAAATGGGTCCTATTTAGTAAGGTGGCAAGATAATGATGCTTTAGTAATTGAAAGAGATAGTAAGGCAATTATAGCAGTAAATGATAATTGGAATACTTGGACCAATTTAATTGGTATTCAAACTAATTGGACAGATGGAACTACTTTAAAAGATTATTCAGGCTCCCAATCTAATACAATTACTGTATATGGCGGAGGTAAAATAGATATTAATATTCCACCTTGTGATGGATCTGCACCAAATGGACGAAAAGGATATTGTATATGGGGACCTGATGGTATATCAACTAATTATTTAAACCCATCTGAAACCATAACTCAAGAGTGGGAAATGGCTGATGATTTAGGAGATAGTCACATTGCTTCACTTCAACAAGGTGGGAAATTACCAAGCTTAAGTAAAGAATGTAGGATAGTTGGCAAGGTTCATTCAGATTTTCAAACTATTATAAGTGTAGAACTTTATCCATTATTTAATAATTTATCTATTGATATACTATTGTTAGATAGTAACTGTAATATTATAGATTCAACTTCAGGTATTGGAAATATAATTCATGATTTTAATATTACTAATGAAGATTTTTATACTATCAAAATTAGAAACACAACAGAGAACCAAATTGGGCAAAAATGTTGGGTAAAAGTGACTTATCAAGCTCCTGATAAACCAAATTTATCCATTGTTAAAAATAAATGTTCTTGCAGTGCTGCTACAAAATTAGAAGACGCCAAAGAAATGAATTATTCTATTTATCCTAACCCAGCTCACAATTGGTTAAATATAATTGATTATAAAAATAGCAACCAATTTTTTTATTTGATTTATGATCTTAATGGTAAGATAGTAAATAAGGGTAATTCTTACAATGGTAAAATATATTTAGGTGAAATAGAAAAGGGGATTTATTTTTTAAATCACCATAACGAAATCCAGAAATTTATAAAAAATTAACTTTAATAATTAAACTTTAAAAATGAAATCAATAAAATATCTATGTAATTTTTTTTTAACAGTGATATTATTAACAAATTGTTCAGTTGATAATTTTGAAGAAAAGAAAGTCACTAATTGTGAAAGAAATGTGACTGTATTTTATCCTCCAAACTATAATGCAAAATCTCATACTCCTTCTTTTTCTATAATAAATGAACCTTCCCAAACTTCTGAGATTACTGATTCAACTAACTTAAAGATTGAATTTTCTCAACTTATGGATAGACAAATTGCACAAGTTTTTATGGAAGATCATGTTGACTTATATGGGACAGGTGAGGTGATGGGAGATCTAATTAGAAACGGAAAATCTATTAAGTTATGGAACACAGATAATTACGCATATGGTAAAGATAATGGTCAAAGGTTATATCAATCTCATCCTTGGGTTTTAGGAGTTAGAGAAGACGGGACAAGTTTTGGTGTAATTGCAGATAATACTTGGAAAATGGAAATTTTTTTAGGTGAAAGAATCACTTTCTCATCAGAAGGACCTGCTTTTAGAGTAATTATAATTGAGAAACCATCCCCACAAGAAGTAATGAAAGAATTAGGTAAATTAATTGGTACAATATCTCTTCCACCATTATGGAGTTTAGGATTTCACCAATGCAGATACTCTTATTACCCTGAAACAAGAGTGAAATCTTTAGCGGACTCTATGAGAATTAAAAATATACCATGTGATGTAATTTGGATGGATATAGATTATATGCAGGATTTTAGGATATTTACTTTTGATTCTTCAGGATTCCCCAATCCTAATCAAACAAACGATTACTTACATAAAAACAATTTTAAATCAGTTTGGATGATAGACCCTGGAATTAAGGCAGAAGACGGATATTTTGTTTATGATTCAGGTGAGAAAATAGATGCATGGATTAAAAGTAGTAAAGATTCAGTTTTTATTGGTAAAGTTTGGCCTGGAGACTGTGTTTTCCCAGATTTTACTCAATCTAAGGTTTCTAATTGGTGGGGTAGTTTATATAAAAATTTTATGTCCACTGGAATTGATGGTGTTTGGAATGATATGAATGAACCTGCAGTTTTTGAAACTTCAGACTGGACTATGCCGGATAGTAATATACATTTAGGAGATGATATTATTGAAAATGATATTCACTTGAGATATCATAATATCTACGGGATGTTAATGGTAGAATCTTCAAGAAAAGGAATTATGAAAGCCAACCCTAAGAAAAGACCATTTGTATTAACAAGATCTAACTTTTTAGGTGGACATCGTTATGCAGCTACTTGGACTGGTGATAATAATTCATCAATGAAACATTTAAAACAATCAATTCCAATGAGTTTAAATTTAAGTTTATCTGGACAACCATTTAATGGTCCTGATATTGGTGGTTTTGCTGGAAATGCAACCCCAGAACTATATGCTCATTGGATAGCATTAGGTGCATTTTATCCTTTTTCTAGGGCTCACTCTACAAAAGGCTCAATTGATCAAGAACCATGGTCTTTTGGAGATGAAGTAGAACAGGTTTCTCGTGAAGCTTTACAAAGAAGGTACAGATTGTTACCATATTTATATACACTTTTTAGAGAAAGTTCTATTACTGGAATGCCTGTTATGCGACCATTGTTTTTTCATGACTCAAAAGCTCATTATTTAAGAAGTGAGCAAGAAAACTTTTTACTTGGTAGTGATTTATTAATTATTCCAAAATGGAGTGAAAACGGAGCTATTCCTGAAGGTAATTGGCGAGATGTTTCAATAATTGGCGAAAATAGTAAAACTCATAAGTACCATCCGGATGTTAAAATTAGACCAGGATCAATTGTTCCTCTATGTAATGTTATTGAAAGTACAGCATCATTTTCTTTAGACACTATTACTCTGTTAATTTCTCTTGATACAAATTTTAAAGCTAGGGGTAATCTTTATGTAGATTCGGGTGAGGGATTTGAATATTTAAATGGTAATTATTCAAATGTAGAATTTGTTTATGAATATAAAAATGGAGAATCTTTTTTTAATATAAATACCTTAGATGGAGATTCACTTTCAGAAGAAATTACATTTCATATAAATTTTATAAATGATAATGAAGTTCTTAAAACGTACGTAAAAATTAATGAAACTATAAGTTTTAAATAACTAACATACTTAATTCAAAACACAACATCTTAGTTTTTTTTTGTTTATTTGACGCAAATTACTAAGTGTATATTAAACAATAAGTGTATATTTGTTTGAATGGTTATCAAAATAACAAAATCAACTTTTTTTACATATAATTTATTAATAAAAAAGTTACTTAATAAAATTTATTATTAATGAATTGGAATAGCTATACAAATTCTAATTCTTTAGAAGATAATTTATTATCAAATATAGGTTCTACTTTGAGAATTTCTATAAAAGAAAATAATGAGGCATTGATTTTACTTTCTAGTGATTTAAATTCTTTATCTCTTTACAAAAGGTTTGCTGAAATCAAAAAAATCGATTGGTCAAAAGTGAAATTTGGAATGGTTGACGAAAAATGGATTAGTAATGACTCTAACGAAAATAACTATCATAAAATTTCAAATGCTTTAGGGAAAAATATAACAGATAAATCGTATCTAACACCATTAGTTTTTGATTTTGAAAACGAACAAAATAATATTTTATTAGCTAAGTCTTCCAACTCAGTTTTTTTAGATGAAAAGACAATAGTTATTTTAAATCTTGAAACTGATGGACAGATTGCCTCTTTATATCCAGACAATGATAAAACAGAGAACGCTATTTCACAAATTAAACCTAATATAGTTGAAGTTATTTCAAATAAACAACTTGAAAAGAGGATTTCTCACAATCTTAAATCAATTTTAAATACTAAAAACATCATTCTTTATTTAAAGGGAGATGACATCAAAGTAACTTTAGAAAAAGCTAAAACAGAATTACTTCCAATTAGTTATATTCTTAATTCGATATCTACTCAACTTGAAATATATTGGACTAAATAAATGTTTAAATTATTTATAAATATTTATAAATATAAATTAAAGGAATTTCTATATTTATTAAATATTATTAATGAAGGAATTTCTTCAGTTGTAAAACAAATAAAATTATGATTTTAATAGCAGAAAGTGGTTCAACAAAAACTGATTGGGTTTTAGTAGATGATAATAACCAAATCACTATGTTTAAAACAATGGGTTTTAATCCTTTCTTTCATTCAAGTGAATTTATTGCTGGGAAAATAAAAGAAAACCAAGCTTTTTATAAAGCTTCAAAAAATGTCGAAAGATTATACTTTTATGGAGCAGGTTGTTCCAGTGACGATATGAATCAAATTGTTAAAACTGGTTTAAAATCTATTTACTCAAATACTGTTGTTACTGTTGACCATGATTTATTAGCATGTGCCTTATCTACATATGAAGGAGAACCCTCGATTTCTTGTATTCTAGGGACAGGTTCTAATTCTTGTTTTTACGATGGGATAAACCTTAGAGAAGAAGTTCCGGCTATTGCATATGTACTTGGAGATGAAGGTTCAGGATCTTTTTATGGCAAGAAATTACTTAAAGACTATTTATACAATCAACTTCCAGTTTCGATTAAAGAAGATTTTGAAAATGAATTTGGAAATGCTAAATCTGATATTTTTGAAAATGTATACATGAAACCTCATGCTAATGTATATTTAGCATCCTTCATGAAGTTTTTAAATAGACATTATCATCATGAATATGTTATAAGTATGATTCAACATGGCATGAATGAATTTATTAAAATTCATGTTTGTTGTTTTCCAGAATATAAAAGCGTAAAAACTCATTTCATTGGTTCTATAAGTAAAATTTTTGAAAAAGAATTAAAAATAGCTGCCCAAAAGCATAAAGTTAATCTTGGTAACATAATTCAAAAACCAGTTGATAACTTGGTTAATTATCACCTTAATCATGTGAAAATTTCCTAATTTTTCTAAAACATAATGTTTATTATAAAATATAGATTATATTCTGTAAAATTTTATGAGAATACATAGTTTTCTAATTATACCAATATTATTATTTTCTACTCATTTAAGAGCTCAATACTTACTTTCAGGTCTTGTTAAAGATGCTAGCTCTAATAATCCGTTAACTGGTGTTACTGTAAAATTAGATAATGGCATTGGTACTATAACCAATTCATTAGGAGAATACTCAATTGAATCAGAAAATAAGTCACAAAAAATTATTTTTTCTTATGTTGGATATCAATCTAAAACTATTGAAATAAATATTGCAAAATTTAATAAAAAAGATATTTATCTTTTTGAAGACAATTCAGAGCTAAACTTAATGGTTGTCTCTGCATCAAAATTTGAACAGAAATTAGAGGAAGTCACAGTTTCAATGGATGTAGTTGACTCTAAACTAATTGATAGCAAAAATTGTGTTACTTTATCTGATTTAATTAGGAATTTACCAAGCGTTCAATTAACAGATGGTCAGTTGAATATAAGAAGTGGTAGTGGATGGAGTTATGGAACTGGAAGTCGCGTTCTTGTAATGGTTGATGATATGCCCATTTTATCACCCGATCAAGGTGAAGTTGATTTTAATTTAATCCCAATGGAAACAATTGATCAAATTGAAATCATAAAGGGTGCTTCATCTGCTTTATATGGATCATCTGCATTAAACGGTGTAGTCAATATTAAAACCAAATCACCATCCTATGATCCTAAAACTACAGTAAGCTCTTTTATAGGCTTTTGGGATCGTCCAAAAGATATTCGAAACAAGTGGTGGGGTGATTCATTGATGCTAAGAAATGGAATGAGTTTTACTCACAGCCGAAAAATTAAAAACTTTGACATGATTTTTTCGGCTAATCATTATAATGATAGAGGTTACATTAAATATATTAATAATCAACAAACTAGAATATCAGGGAATACCAAGCTTGTGAAAGACCGAATGACCTTTGGCCTTAATATTAATTATATGCAAAGGAAAAGTGGGTTGTTTGTAATGTGGGATTGTGATACTAATGCATACGTTCCTTTGGGTGGTACAAATATTCCAAATAATGGAAACCGATTTTATATTGATCCATCTATAACTTATTACCATAATTCTTTCAAACATATTTTAAGGTCTAGAATTTTAAGTAGAAACTTAATTTATAGTTCAAATACTAAGAATAATTCCCTTATGACATTTAATGAGTATCAGAACCAATTTCAAAATGAAAATACTACCATAACATCTGGTTTCACCCTGGTAACTTTAAGAGGGAGAACAAAAAGTTTTGATTCTCAATTTAGTATAGATGGTAAAATAAGTGGAATAAATTACAATACATATTTACAATTAGATCAAAGACTAAATAAATTCAATTTTTCTTTGGGAGGAAGATATGAATATTTCGATTTAAATAATACCAATTTTGGTCAGCCTGTATTTAGAGGAGGTTTTAATTACGAATTATACAAAGGATTGAATATTCGTTCTTCATTTGGTCAAGGCTTTCGATTCCCAACAATGACAGAATTATATTTTAAAGGAGATATTGGGCCTATCAGTCTATTTAATAATCCAAATTTAGAACCGGAATCAGGTTGGACATCTGAAATAGGTTTAAAAAAAGTATTTAAGATTAAAAATTTTAAAGGGTATTTGGATTTAGTGGGATTTTTAATGGAATATAATAATATGATGGAGTTTACTATGGGTATTTGGGGTCCCTCAGATCCATCTTTATATGGCTTAGGGTTTAGTTCTAAAAATGTTAATAAGGCAAGAATTCCAGGAATTGAGTTTACTCTTAACGGAACTGGCTATATAAATGATGATTGGTCTTTAGCTATTCTTTTTGGAATTACTCATTCTAATCCATATTCGGTTTTTCCAGATAGTTCATTTGAAGATTTAGGTTCTTTAACTCCAATTCAAGTTTCTTTATCAGAAGTAGCATTAAATGGAATTGGAAATACAAACTATACGTTTAACAATACAAGTTCTGCTACTGGAAATTCAACCCTTAAGTACAGAAATAAAACTCTTGTAAGGTTTGATTTAGAAGCTATTTATAAAAATAAGCTAACACTAGGTTTTTCTTATCAATATAATTCAAAAATGATTAATATTGATTATGCTTTTGTTACAGGATTATTTAATGAAAATACATTAATTTCTAATGATATAGGTATTTCTAGATCTATGGATAACCTAAATAACGGCTACAGTTTATTAGATACAAGAATAAAATATAATTTAAATGAAGATTTGACTATAGGTTTCTTATGTGAAAACTTATTTAATAATGCTTATTTAATTAGACCTGCTAATCTGGGGTCACCAAGAACTTTTATGTTTCAGTTACAGGCAAAATTTTAATTGCCAGTATTCAAGAAAATTGCCAGCTGTAATCTGTTTAAGTTTTGAATTTCAGTTGAAACCTTATTATGATGTTTTAGGTAACCAAGCTGGACATTAGTATTCTTATTCATTTGAAAGCCAACAGCACTATATAATCTATTTTGATTAAATGGACTTGATGATATATTAAGAAAAATCTCATCATATATTGATAAGAATAGCGGAAAATCTTTATTTTTTGATAACGGTATTTTTAAAGAAACCATATACCTAGCTCTATTTTTATATTCGGTGACATTATTTTTATTAACCCACCTTTGTTCTAATCTGTAGCGATGTCTAATTTTAATATTTCCTATATTATTTCTTAAAATGAATTGTTCCCATATTCTGTTTTCAGTTACCATATTATTTCCCCATCCTTCGTCAAAATTCGCTTGAGTAGGAATAAATGCATAACCGGAAGTAACCATGGAGTTATCATCGATTTTATAATTTAATCCAATTCTGGGAAGTAATTGAAAAAAATTATTAATTGGTTCATAATTTCTAAGCTGGGTTTCATAATGTATACTGTATTTATCATTTAAATGATGAGTGCCAAAGTACATTAACCAGCTTCCTAAATAGTCATCAGGAAGAATAGAGTTTGATTGTGAAAAATTCGTATTTGTGAATAACACAGAAATTATTAAAATAAAAGTTGTTTTTTTCATTTTGTTTTAGTTGTTAATTTATCCAAGTTCCTTTAATCATGCTTTTTTCAATATGATTTTGACCAAATGAGTAAGGCATAAAACCATAAGAATTAATTTCTGAGCTAATATTTATATTGGCCCATTTACCAATGGTAATTGAACCTGTTTTCTCAGAAAATTCCATTGCATAAGCTCCATTTATTGTACTAGCATTAATGGCTGCTTGTGGTGAAATTTTCATCTTAATGGCTGCCAATGCATTAACTAAGTTCATATTACCATTTGGGGAAGAGCCAGGATTATAATCAGAAGCCAATGCAAATGGTATATTTTTAGTAATTAATTTTCTTGCTGGAGCATATGGAATATCAATAAAGAAAGAACAGGAGGGAAGTAGTGTTGCTATGGTATCACTATTAAAAAGTGACTCAAAGTCATTTTCATTCATTACTTCCAAATGATCAACGGAAATGGCATTCCATTCAATGGCTTTTTGAATTCCGCCTATGCTTGTAAATTGATTAACATGTACTTTTGGTTTGAGTCCAAATTTATGACCAGCTTCAATTACTTTTTGCATATCATCTACACTGAAATAATTGGTTTCACAGAAAACATCAATATAATCTGCAAGCCCTTCTTCTTTAATGTTAGGTAACATCTCATTAATAATGAGATTTAAATATTGGTTTTTGTTGTTTTTATATTTTTTGGGTAGTGCATGAGCTCCTAAAAAAGTGGATTTAATTGGTATATCATAACTTTCTTGTAATCTTTTAATCACTCTTAACATTTTGAGTTCTCCTTCAAGGTTTAATCCGTATCCACTTTTAATCTCAATCGCTCCTGTACCCATTTTCATTACTTCCTTTAATCTTCTACTACTAGATGAAAATAGATCATCTTCTGAAGTGATTTCTAATAAGTTTGCAGAATTTAGTATGCCACCACCTCTAGCCGCAATTTCCTCATAGGAAAGACCATTAATTCTATCAATAAATTCTCTTTCTCTAGTGCCAGCAAATACCAAATGGGTGTGAGAATCATTCCATGATGGTAGAACTACTTTTCCTTTTGCTTCAAAAACTGAATATTGATCATTTATTTGAAAATCTTCCATTCTACCAAAATCTGATATTAAATTATCAGTAATTTCTAAGAAAGCATTTTCAATAGTATAAATATTATTCATTTCTTCACCACAAAGCTTAGTCTTGCCATTATTTAAGATTCCAACCAGCTGTTTAATGTTGATGATAATTTGTTTGGATTCTTTCATAAATCAATTTTATTTAAACTCCATGCTTCAGGCTTTCCAGATAAATATGTTTTTGTACTTTTCCATATACCCTGAAAAAAAATTGAATTTCTATAGTTTTCCAGCATTTCTTCATTTTGCCAATGACTGTATGTGAAAAAAATGTTTCCTCTTCCTGATTCCTTTAATAATTCAACATGATCACACCCTGTAAAATTACTAATACTTGGTTTAGTATTTTCAAAAAAAAGCTGAAATTCATCTACTTTTTTTTTATCAATTATTAATTTAACTATTCTTATTATCATTTATTTGAAATTCTATTGTAATAATATCATTAATTGATATTCCAAACAATTGACTTGCTCCTCCACCAGAACCTTTTACGCCTTTATTAATTGCAATTTCTAAAAAATCACTACTTCCAAAGATGGCAATTCTTTCTCCCTCAACTACATCATTATACTTGTGATGAATTCTTTCAATATTATATTCAGACCTTGTAAGAAAAATCTTAAATGGCTTGTTTTTACCAATTTCTTTAAAAGTTTGTTTTGTAATATTTGTTATTAAATTTCCGTATTTGTCAATATAACATACCATACCCTTTATGCTATTGTTATCTACTATAGGCCTAAAAAGTTGCTTTGTCTTAATTTCATTTACTTCACTAGCTACTACTGCTGGAAGACCTCCTCTTGCTAAATGACATGCAATAGGAACAAATATATCTTTTGTTGGAAATGAGTACTCATCTAATTCAGGATTTCGATTAAGATTCCAAATACCATCTGGATTTTTATCAAAAATTAAAGAGAATATACCATTATCTGCACCAATAAAATATTGATCATAATTTTTAATTATTAAATGTCTATTTTCTTCATTTTTTTCTGCGTCTACACCAATTATATGAATCGTATTTTTTGGAAAGTGCTTAAATGTGTTTTTTAATACAAATGAAGCATGAACAATATCAAAAGGAGGAATGTCATGTGAAATATCAACTATTTTAGCATCCGGAAGCTGATTATAGATTGAACCCTTTATTGCAGCTACATAATAATCTTTAAGACCCATGTCAGATGTAAGTGTAATTAACATGATTTTTTTTAATTATTTTATGCCTAATGATTACATTTGTTAACCAAAAATACAATAAATTATATTCTTTAAAATTTATCTTTAATTGCTTCAAAAAAAAATAAATATTGCCAGATCTTTTCATTCTGAAATGTTTGGTGAAACTAATCAAAACTTAGACTACTTAAGAAAACAGTTCTCTAAATTGAAAATTATTTTAAGAGACGAAGATCTTAATATTATTGGAGATTCTGAAAATGTAACTTCTTTCATGGAAGTTTGGGAAGTTGTTAAAGATCACCACTCTAAATACAATAGTGTTTCTGAAAACACTTTTAAGTCAATAATTGAAAAAAAATATGATTTAAACCAAGCAAAGTTTTCCAAAAATAATATTTTGTTATATGGAAATAAAGGTAAGATAATACGTGCAAGAACTTATAACCAATTTAATATGGTTAAAGGAGTGGAAAAAAATGATTTATTATTTGCTGTTGGACCAGCTGGTTCGGGAAAAACCTATACAGCAGTTGCACTTGCAGTTAAGGCATTAAAAGAAAAAAGAGTTCAAAAAATTATACTCACTAGGCCAGCAGTTGAAGCAGGCGAAAATTTGGGTTTTCTTCCAGGAGATTTAAAAGAAAAATTGGATCCTTATTTACAACCCTTATATGATGCTTTAGAAGATATGATTCCATCTAAAAAACTTTCAGCATTTATAGAAGAAAAAATTATTCAAATTGCTCCACTTGGATTTATGAGAGGAAGAACGTTAGACAATGCATTTGTTATATTGGATGAAGGACAAAATACAACTGAGAGTCAATTAAAAATGTTTCTGACAAGAATGGGGAAATCAGCTAAATTTATTATAACTGGAGATGTGACACAAATAGATTTACCTAAGAATCAGAAAAGCGGACTTAAAATAGCTTTAAATCTATTTGAAAATATTAACGGTATAAAAATTATTTCGTTGAATGAAGAGGATGTTGTAAGGCATCCTTTAGTAAAAACAATAATCAAAGTATTTAAATAAAAGAATTGAAAGCAATTACAAAAACAAATTTTAATTTTCCTTTACAGAAAAGCTTGTATAATGGAAAGGTTAGAGATGTGTACAATATTAATGATGAATATCTTGTGATGGTAGTAACAGACAGAATCTCTGCATTCGATGTTGTTTTACCAAAGGGAATACCATTTAAAGGTCAAGTTTTAAACCAATTAGCAGTTAAATTTTTAAAAGCTACTGAAGATATTGTTCCTAATTGGATGTTGGATTCTCCAGATCCAAATGTTACCATTGGACACTTCTTTCAACCCTTAAAAGTTGAGATGGTAATAAGAGGATACCTTACAGGACATGCGTGGAGAACATATAAGTTGGGAAAAAGAGAATTATGTGGAGTTAAAATGCCAGATGGAATGGTTGAACATCAAAAATTTCCTAACCCAATAATTACTCCTTCTACAAAAGCTGATTTTGGTCACGACGAAGATATTTCAAGAGATGAGATAATAAAAAAAGGAATAGTTTCTGAATCAGATTATAAGCAGTTAGAAAACTTTACGAGAGCTATATACCAAAGAGGTTCAGAAATGGCAGACGAAAGAGGCCTAATATTAGTTGATACTAAGTATGAATTTGGTAAAAAAGATGGTCAAATTTATTTAATTGACGAAATTCATACTCCCGACTCTAGCAGATACTTTTACAAAGACGGATATGAAAAAAGACAATTTAATGGAGAAAATCAAAAGCAGCTAAGTAAAGAGTTTGTAAGAGAGTGGCTTATGGAAAACGGATTTCAGGGAAAAGATAAGCAAGAAGTACCAAAAATGGATAAGAATTTTGTTGATTTAGTCTCCAATAGATATATTGAGTTATATGAAAAAGTAAGTGGTCTTAAATTTGAAAAGAATAATGAAAATGCTCTTGAGAGAATTCAGAAAAACGTTCTAAATTTTTTTAATGATAGTAAATTATAAAAGGATTAATCAATATTTAAGTCATGACCCATTTTTTGTTTTTTAGTTTCTAAATATTTTCTATTATGAATATTACATTCAGTTTCTAAAGAAATGTTTTCTGTTATTTCTAAACCATATCCGACTAAACCTGTTCTTTTTTTAGGATTATTACTTAATAATTTCATTTTTTCAACTCCAACAGCTCTTAAAATTTGAGCCCCAACTCCATAATCTCTAGCATCTCCTTTGAAACCTAATTTTAGGTTAGCTTCTAAAGTATCATATCCCTCTTCTTGAAGTTTGTAAGCTTTTAACTTATTCATTAATCCAATACCTCTTCCTTCTTGATTGATATATAATACTACCCCTTTTCCTTCTTTATCAATCATTGTCATTGCGGAAGCTAATTGATCACCACAGTCACACCTTAAGGACCCCAAAATATCACCAGTAAAACATGAAGAATGTACTCTTACTAAAATAGATTCTTTTTTATCCCATTGTCCCTTTACTAAGGCTAGGTGCTCTTCTCCTGTAGTAGTTTGTTTAAAAGCCTTCAGTTTGAAATCTCCATATTTTGTAGGTAAATCAACTTCAACAACTTCTTTTATTAAAGTTTCGTGTTGCATCCTATATGCAATTAGAGATTCTATAGTTATAATTTTAAGGTCAAACTTCTTAGCAATTTCTTTAAGCTCTGGAAGTCTTGCCATAGATCCATCTTCATTCATGATCTCTACAATTAGTCCTGCTGGTTCAAATCCAGCAAGTCTACTTAGGTCAACTGCAGCTTCAGTGTGACCAGCTCTTCTCAAAACACCACCAGCTTTAGCTCTTAATGGGAAAATGTGTCCAGGTTTTCCAAGATCTTTTGGTTTAGTTGTTGGTTTAATAAGTGCTTGAACTGTTTTAGCTCTGTCAGCTGCTGAAATTCCTGTTGAGCATCCATCACCAATAAGATCTATTGAAACAGTAAAGGGAGTATCAAAATGTGAATTGTTAGAATCAACCATCATTTCTAAACCTAACTCATCACATCTTTCTTCAACTAGTGGAGTACATATTAGTCCTCTCCCGTGAGTAGCCATGAAGTTTATTAATTCAGGGTTTGCATTTCTTGCAGCTGTTACAAAATCACCCTCGTTCTCTCTATCTTCATCATCTACTACAATTACTATTTTACCGTTTTTAATATCTTCTAATGCTTCCTCTATAGTGTTCATTCTATATTTTTTTGCAAATTTAGTTATATAATTATTCTAATTACTTTGTTTATCGTTTAAGATATCAATTAGTTTATTGTTAGAATTTTCCCAACTAAATTTATTTAATACATATTTTCTACCACCTTTTCCAATTTCTGTCATCAATTCTTTTTTTCTTAAAATATTTAAAATTTGAGAAACATAGTCTTCAGTATTTTTTCCAATGAAAATATTTTTCATGTGAGTACCGCCAAGAGACTCATTACAAAGATTTGAAATAATACATGGGATTTCTAAAGACATTGCTTCTAGAAGCTTATTTTGTAAACCACTACCTAATAACATGGGGGCAAAAAATATTTTACCACTACAATAGGTTTCTCTAATATCATCTACCCACCCGGTAATTTTAATATTTTTATTGGATAGACGTAGTACTTTTTTTGATGGCTGACTTCCAGAAATAAGAATTTTAATATTTGGAATTTTTTCTTTTAGAATAGGGAAAATTTCCTTAGAAATAAATTTTGCAGCTTCAATATTGGGAACATAGCTTAAGTTCCCTATAAATATAAGATCATAAATTTTTCTAGTATTTACTTTTTGAAAGTAATTAGTGTCAATTCCATTTGGAATAATATTAATACTTTGATTATTAATATGCGTAATTTCACTTCTGTCACTTGAAGAAATAATAATATGATTGTTGAAAAATTCAAATGCTAAATTTTCAAACTTTTTCATTCTTAAATATTCCATTTTTACAAATGGTTTTTGCCAAAATTTAGAGATTTTAATTCTTCTTTGCAATCCTTTGGATAGAGCATCCATATAATCTAAAGTCTTGGGTATAGAATGTTCCTCTTTTACATATAACGCTGTTCTTACTAATTGGCAAAAGATGTGGTCAGGTTGTATTGAAGAGATATTAGAATTAATTTTTTTTTGTATTTGACGATTATAAAAATAATTTACTTGAAAGGGTCTATTATTAATAAAAGTTTTAAATAAATTAAGAACTCTAAATATTAATTTAATCCGATATATATGAACGCTTTTGCAATATTTATTTAACTCAATAATAGAACTTTTAGATACTTTATTTTCAGATAAAGCGATTAGGTGAACATCATTTTTTTTAGAAAGTTCTTTAATTTGATAGTAAGATCTTAACTTATCGCCTTTGTTAATAGGATAGGGGAATCTAGAAGTTAAGTATATTAATTTCATAATATAGTTTCAAAAAATGAAATTAATTTTTTTGACATAATTTTTTGATCATAATTATTTACAACATGTTTTCTTGCTTGAGTACCAATTTTAGTGAAATCAATTTTATTTGCTTCTAGTTTTTGAGCTATTTCAACAAAATCTTCAAGACTATTAGCAATAATTATATTTTCTTCATCTTTATAACTAATACCCTCTGCTCCAATTGCAGTAGATATTATTGCTTTTCCATGAGCCATTCCTTCAATAATTTTAACTCTAATTCCTCCTGCAGATAATAAAGGAACAATCATAATATCATTTTCAAGAATAAAACTGGACGAGTTCTTAACTTCTTTGTGATTAAAAATATTAAGTGAGGAATTTTTAAATATCCAATCTGGCATATTTTTACCAGCTAAGTGTAGTTCAGCACTTGGAATTTGTGTTTGAATTTTTGGCCAAATATCTTTGATTAACCAGCTAACAGCTTCTAAGTTTGGCTTCCAATCCATGGCCCCAATATGAAAAAATTTTAAGACTTTATTTTTATTTTTTGAGATCTCATATTGATTGGTCTCAATTCCAAAAGGAATAGTTTCTATTTTGACAGGACAATTAAGTTCATTATATTTCTTTTTATCTTCATTACTAATAGTTGCAATTCCATCAATTTTATCAAAAATATCAAGTTCATATTTTTTTAATTGACTAGAAAGTAATTTAAGATAAACCTTTCTCGCAGGATTAACACTTTCTTTTGATAATCTCTTCCATATAATATATTCTAAATTATGGGACCTTAAGACAATTTTTGCAGAACTATAGGTCTTTAATGTTTCAATATATGGTGTTGTGAATAAGCTTTCTAAAAGTATAATATCAAAAGATTTTGATTTTAATGTTTTAATAATTAGTGCATTAAAATCTGGAGAAAAGAATCTAGATATATTGTAGGAATCATAGGTGACTAAATTGGAAAATGCATCTACAATATTAAGTTTAGTATCTACAAATGTTGATTCAATTTTAGAATTTTCTAAGTAAGATTTGTCATAATGCTTTAAGTTAAAAGGATGTTTTAATGTGTTGATTGTCAAAACTTTAATGGCACCTAATTCATTGATTAAGCCTTTAGAAATATTATTTATAGCGATACATCCTCCGTCAATTGATGGAAGTGGTGGTTTATGGCAAATTTGGAGAACTTTCATTTGAATTTTATAATTTTTTGAAATACTCTACTGTACCATTCAATATCAAATATTTTAGCATCTCTATTAGCTTTAAAAAAAATAAAAATAGAGATAGGAGTTATGCATATAGAACTTAACCACATCCCCATAGACGGAGATAAACTATAATTAGAAGACATTTCCTCACCGGCTCTTGTAAGAATAAAATAGACTAAAAAAATTAATACAGCTGTAATAACAGGCCAGCCTAATCCACCTTTTTTAACAATGGAACCTAGTGGAGCACCAAGAAAAAATAACATAAATACTGCGTAGGATAGTGTAAATTTTCTATTCCATTCTATTTTTAAATTTGTAATGAAGTTATCAGATGATATTTCTTTCGCTTTGGCTATTTTCAAATGATTTCTTAGCTGGTCTAGTTTTTTAATAGCTACCTTATGGTCTTTTTTAATTCCAGCTTTACTTTGACTTTTAGTAATCAATTTTAGATAATTTTCCTTTGGATTTTTATAATTATTTAAAGTGTCATTTAAAAATGAAATTTGATCGGTTAAAAAAGTTTCAATCTTTTCATATTGCTTGCTTTTTTGAGTTTTAAGAGAATCATTGAGATTGTATATTTGATTTAAACTTAGAAGATATTGATCTCTTTTGTAAGAGTTTTCACTCGATCTTTCAAATTCAAAAGCATTTAATTCAAAATATAAAGTCGTTTTTTCAAAATTATATTTTGTGAAAGGTAATTTTGAATTTTTAAAAGATTCAGTATTCCATTCTTGAATCATATATCCATTTAAAAGTTCTAGTTCTAATTTTTCTTTATTATCTGGGTTGATTAATTTCCCTTTCTTTGCTCTAATAACTCTTTTAAAATCCCTAGGATCTTTTTTATAGGACCATGAGCCTAAAGACTGTTTAGTCATATTAGAATGATCATAAATCAATACATCATTAAATTCTCTTCCATCATTACTTTTTTCACCGATTCTTATAGAAAATAAATCTGATTTAAAAAATACACCAGGTTGAAGTACTAAAGCAACTTTCGTGTTTTGAATGTCTCTAAGAAGAACTCTCATTTTAAAATTAGCTACGGGCCATAAACTATTAGTAAAATAAAAAGCAAAAAGAGCAATAAAAAATATGACAACCATTAGTGGCTTCATTATTTTAAATAAGGATATACCAGATGCTTTTAAAGCAAGTAATTCTTTTTTTTCACCTAAGCTACCAAATGTCATTATGGAAGCTAAAAGAACAGAGAGGGGAAGAGCTAAAGGAACCCAGTTTGCTGAAGCATAGGTTAGTAATTCTAAAATAATATTCCACTCTAGGCCTTTCCCCATTAGATCGTCAATATACAGCCATAAAAACTGCATATCTAGTATTACCATCCAAATAATAAAATTTAGTAAAAAGGGCCCCAAAAAAGAGGCTATAATCATCCAGCTAATTCTCTTCAAATTATTTTAATTTAAAAGATTATTAAAAGTAATTATCCTCCTATAGCTTGTTTAAGTTTGTGAATATTATTATCCCACAGAAGTCTTAATTCTTCTTCTTCATCTTCGTCTTCGAAAAAATCTGTAATAATAAGGGCAACTTCTTTTGTTAAGTCATCAATTCTTATAGTCATTTCAAAGAAACTATCCTTATCATCATCTTCTTCCCATTTAAATTTAACAGACTCACCTTTTTTTATGCCTTTAAGAATAGCAGTTTCTTCACTACCGTCCCAAAAAAAAGTAAATTTATCATCCTTCAAATTAACATCATCACAAAACCATTCAGATAATCCACTTGCGGTAGTCAGGCAGTTAAATAAAATGATTGGTGAAGTGTTAATGATGTACTCTAATTCTAACTTGGTTTTGCTCATCTATGAAATATATATACTTTATAATACTTTGCCAATATAGAAAAAATTAAATACAATGTTTATATATCTCAATAAATCCTATAATATTTATTTATTCATAGAATTAATTATGGAGTTTCTGTTTTTATAAAATTATATATATTTGTCGCCTAATTTGGCGCGGTAGCTCAGACGGTTAGAGCGCAGGATTCATAACCCTGAGGTCGGGGGTTCGATTCCCCCCCGCGCCACTTTTAATTTATTTGGCTTATAGACTTAGTAACTCTCTCTACACACATTTTTTCTTTTTTCTTAAACCAGTTTTTACCAATTAAAAAGTTCATTGTTTTATCAAAAGGCATTGTTAAAGTCATAAATTTCACCCCTTTTAACAGACCTCTTGGATTTACTGCCAACTTTCTAAATGCAACAGAAATCCCTCCAGTTAAATAAGTATTATAATGCCAGTGTCCACTTGGCATAAAAACACCATCACCAGCTTCTTGGGTTATTTCATAACCCTTCACATGTTTTAGTCCTGGAAATGAATCAAAATCAGCATTTTTAACATCAACAAGTGAATGGGTATTATACGGCATTTGATAAAGAAATTTGCTGTATTCAGGTGGAAAAAGAATTACTTTTTTTCTGCCATAAAACTGAGTTAGCAGAACATTTGAATAATCTACATCATAATGAAGCCTTACGTCAGTATCTTTTCCGCCTAAGAACATAAAACCAAATCTTCGCATTGGATTTAATTTTCTTATAAATGAGGGACAGGAGAAGTCTTTACGAAGAACAGGATTTTGTTTGTATAAATTATACCTAAACATTCTTATGGTACTGGGTTCATCTTTAGTTATAAGATCTAAAAAATCACCAAAATCCATTTTCATGTCAGGATTGACAGTTGTAGAGTATAGATGTTTTTTTACATTGTTATCAAAAACTCCAATTTGTAAGTCACCCATAGTTTTTTTAAACCAGTCAATTGTCCATTTTTCACCAGCAGGTTGCATATTTGCAAGACCTTTTATTAGAACAGGTTTACCTGGGAAAAGATATTTTTTTTTAAAATCCTTGTAAGTTAGTTTGTCAGCATGTTCAACAGCAACTTTTAAACTTAAATCTATTTGATCCATTTATTAATTATAAAAAAACGAAATTAAATAAAATTATTTTAGGATTATTAAATAAAACATCATTATTTATTATAGTTAAAAAGTTAATTCTCTGTGTTTTTTATTAACTATAACATAAATTATTTAATTTTTTGTCAAATTAAGTCGTACAATAATTATCATCAACTATTTATCATTAGACGAAAGTCATTCATGCATAATTAAATTATATTTTCCTTTCATGAATCAACCTCTTTTAGAATTTAATAATAAAGGAATCTATTGTTCAAAAGCGGACATATATATTGATGCATGGAAGCCAGTTAATAAAGTCATTATTTCTCATGCCCATGCAGATCATTCTAAATACGGTCATAAACACTACTTATCCCACCATAATAGCATCCCGATAATAAAACACAGACTAGGAAATATAAATTCAGAAAGCAAAGAGTGGGGAGAAAAGTTTACAATTAATGGTGTACAATTCTCTTTACATCCTGCAGGACATGTTATAGGGTCCTCTCAAGTAAGGGTGGAATATAAAGGAAACGTATGGGTGTACAGTGGCGATTATAAAAGAGAAAATGATGGTATTTCAACTCCTTTTGAGCCAATTAAGTGCAACACTTTTATTACAGAATGTACTTTTGGGTTACCTGCTTTTAATTGGAAAAATCAAGTTATTGTAATCAACGAAATAAATGATTTTTGGAAAGAATGCAAATCCAATAAACAAACAGCTGTTGTTTTTGCGTATAGCTTGGGAAAGGCACAAAGACTTATTGCTAATTTAAATCTTGAAATTGGCAAAATTTATACTCACGGAGCAGTAGAAAATTTAAACGAAGTAATTAGATCTTTTAAGAAATTACCTAAAACCTACAGAATAACTAGAGAGACAAAAAAAGAAGACTTAATTGGAAGTCTAGTAATTGCTCCACCAAGTACTCATGGATCTCCATGGATTAAAAAAATGGTTCCATATGTCACCTCATCAGCAAGTGGATGGATGACTTTTAGGGGGGCTAGAAGAAGAAGAGCAATTGATAGAGGATTTGTTCTTTCAGATCATGTTGACTGGAAAGATTTAATTCAAACTATTGAAGATACTGAAGCAAAAAACATAGTTTGTACCCACGGATACAAAGATATCTTTTCTAAATATTTAAACGAGAATGGATACAATTCTTTTATTGAAAACACGCCTTTTGAAGAGGAAGAAATACAAGAAAAAAATGTTTGATTTTGCATATTTGGTAGAACAGATTGACAAGACTAATAAAACCAATAAAAAGGTTAAAGCATTGGAGAACTTTTTTTCAAATGCAACAGATGAAGATAAAGTCTGGGCCATTGCATTATTTTCATCTAAAAAACCAAAAAGATCTGTTAAAACAGCGAATTTAAGACTTTATGCTGCTCAAATGGCCAAAATTCCATTATGGCTTTTTGAGGAAAGTTATCATATTGTTGGTGACTTGGCAGAAACTATTGCTCTTGTGGTTCCAGAGTCTGAACCGTCCATTCAAACTCCAACTTTATCAAAATTGATTAGTGAGATAAAAGAGTTGAAAAATTTGGATGAAATTCAGCAAAAGACCTATTTGACAAATCGGTGGAGTCAATTAAACTATTATTCTAAATTTATTTTTAATAAAATCATTACAGGTGGTTTTCGTATAGGAGTAAGTCAAAAGTTAATGACAAAATCTATATCCAATGTTACTGGAATTAATCAAGACACAATTGCATACCAAATAATGGGTGATTGGAATCCAGATGAAGTTACTTATGACCAATTAATATTATCTCCAACTAAAGAAGACTTTATTTATAAACCTTATCCATTTTATTTAGCAAATCCTTTAGTTCATGAACTTGAAAATCTAGGTTCTTGTTCTGAATGGGTTTATGAAAATAAGTGGGATGGAATAAGAGCACAATTAATTAAAAGAAATGATGAAATAATGATTTGGTCTAGGGGAGAAGAATTAGTTAGTGATCAGTTTCCTGAACTTTTAGAAATGGGTTGTTTTTTAACAAACGGAACTGTTATTGATGGTGAGATACTTCCTTTTAAAAATGGTAAAATAGGGTCATTCAATGATTTACAGAAAAGATTGGGTCGTAAAAACATTGGAAATACAATTCTTAAAAATAGTCCTGTAATTTTAAAAGCATACGATTTATTAGAATTAAATGGTGAGGATATAAGAAATAGTAAATATTCCGTTAGGAGAGAGTCTTTAGAAAAAGTAGTATTATCTCTAAAAAATGAAAAGCTTCAATTTTCTAGTTCTTATATTTTTAAAAATTGGGATGAGGTCAATATTGCTCACGGTCAAGCAAGGGTTAATAAAAGTGAGGGATTAATGATAAAAAAAATAAACGCTGCTTACAAAGTTGGCAGAAAAAAAGGAGATTGGTGGAAATGGAAAGTAGATCCTTTGACAATTGATGCAGTTCTAACATATGCTATGAGAGGACACGGAAGAAGAGCTAACTTATTTACCGACTATACTTTTGCACTTTGGAAAAAAAATGTTGAAGGCGATAAAGAGTTAGTAACTTTTGCAAAAGCGTATTCTGGACTAACAGACAAAGAGTTTAAAAAAGTAGATGCTTTTATTAAGAAAAACACATTAGAAAGATTTGGTCCTGTAAGAAGTGTAGAACCTAAATTAGTATTTGAAATAGCATTTGAAGGTATAGCTAAATCTTCTCGTCATAAGTCAGGAGTTGCAGTTAGGTTCCCAAGGATTATAAGATGGAGAATTGATAAAAGTAGTGAAGAAGCTAATACATTAGAAGACTTAATTACTCTAATAAATGACTGAGTTTAATAAGTGGGTATATGGGTGGATGAATTCAAAAGGGTGGAAGCCACAAAAATTTCAATTAAATTCTTGGAAATCAATTTTAAATCTTGAATCGGGTTTAATTAATGCTCCTACGGGGTCAGGAAAAACACTTTCCATAATTCCTGCAATTTTATGGCCTTATAAAAGTAATTTAAAAGAAACTAATCAACTTATCTGTATTTGGATTACACCACTAAGATCTTTATCCCAACAAATTAAAATATCTATTGAAGAATTTATTAAGGAAAATAATTTGCATATTTCTGTTGGTATAAGAAATGGAGATACTTCTCAAAAAGATAGAATTAAACAAAGAACAAAGCTTCCTAATATTTTAATTACAACACCTGAAAGTTTACAATTAATTCTTGCTTCAAAGGATTGGATTAAAAAAACATCTTTTTTGCAAACTATTGTAGTAGATGAATGGCATGAGTTAATGGGTTCTAAAAGAGGGGTTCAGATAGAACTATGCAATGCAGCTATCAGAAATTATAACTCAAATACTTGCATTTGGGGAATTTCTGCCACAATTGGAAACCTTAATGAAGCTAAAAATGTTTTATTAGGTTATTTCAATAATAGTAAAGGAGTTTTAATCCAATCTTCTATTAAAAAGAAAATTTCTGTAAAATCTATAAGTCCAAAAGAAATAACACAGTTGCCATGGAGGGGACATTTAGGAACCAACCTTATTAACCTATTAGTTCCTCTAATTAAAAAGAGTAATTCAACCTTAATATTTACCAATACGAGAACTCAATGTGAATTATGGTATCAAAAACTATTGATTGCATTCCCTGATTTAGCAGGAAATATGGCCATGCACCACGGTAGTATTGAAAGAGATATTAGACTTTGGGTAGAAGACTCTTTAAGAAAAAACCAACTTAAAGTTGTTGTTTGTACTTCAAGTTTAGACTTAGGAGTTGATTTTCATCCAGTAGAGTCTATAGTTCAAATTGGAGGACCTAAAGGTGTGGCAAGATTTATTCAAAGAGCTGGACGAAGTGGACATAGACCTAACGAGGTAAGTAAAATATATTTTCTTCCAACTCATGCAATCGAACTTTTGGAATGTTCAGCATTAAATAAAGCAGTTAAGAATAATTTTGTTGAGGAAAGAAAACCCTATGTGTTAAGTTTTGATGTTCTCATTCAATTTCTAGTCTCATTAGCAGTTTCAGACGGTTTTTTACCAAAAGAAGTATTAGGATATATAAAAAAAACTCATGCATTTTCTTTGATCAATAATAATGAATGGGAATGGATTTTGAAAAATATAACAGTTGGATCTAAAAGTTTACAAGCTTATAATGAATATAAAAAAGTTGAAAAATTAGATAATGGTCTATTCAAGGTAAATAGCAGAACGGTTGCTATGCGACATAGAGTTCAAATTGGTACAATTGTAAGCGATGCTCATCTTCAATTAAAGTCAATTAAAGGAAAAAGAATTGGGGTCATAGAAGAGTGGTTTGTGTCAAAACTTAAAAAAGGTGAGACTTTCTTATTTGGTGGACAGTATTATAAAATTTTTCAAATAAAAAACATGGAAGTTGTTGTGAAGAAATCAAAGTCCAAAAAAGGAAAAGTAGTAACTTGGATGGGAGGAAGGATGAATTTTAGCTCTTATATGAGTGAATTGTTAAGATCAGAAGTTTATGAACTAAATAATTCTTCTTCACAAAAAGATCTAAATTCTCTATCTTATCTATCTGACAAACAAAATGAAATATCTGCTATTCCAAAAGAAAATGAATTTTTAATTGAATCTTTTAAAACTAAAGACGGTTTTCATACTGTCTTTTTTCCTTTCGAAGGACGGTTTGTCCATGAAGCTCTTAGTCACTTACTTGCATACAGAATATCACTTCTTCAACCAATTACTTTCTCTTTAGCTTTTAATGACTACGGATTTGAATTATTAAGTGATGAATTTTTAGATGTAGATAAAATAACAGACAACAACCTATGGGAAGATTCTCACCTTTATGATGACTTAAATGAAAGTATAAATATTTCTGAAATGGCAAGAAGAAAATTCAGAGATATTGCTGTAATATCAGGTTTGATATTTTCTGGGATGCCTAATAAAAGAAAAAGAAACAAAGATTTACAGTCCGGATCTCAACTTTTATTTGATGTTTTTAGAGATTATGAGCCAGATAATATTCTATATAAACAATCTTTTACTGAAACTTTTGAATACCAATTAGAAGAAGGAAGATTGAGAAATGCCTTGCTTAGAATAAAAAAACAGGAATTAGTTTGGAAACAAAATTCTATGCCTTCTCCGCTTTCTTTCCCCATTATCACAGATAGACTTAGAGAAACTTTAAGTAGTGAACAGTTCGATGATAGAATTGCTAAAATGTTAGATAACTATAAATGAAAAATATTTCATTAAATATTAATGGTCAAACTTTGATTTTTGATTATAGAAAATTTTTGTTTTGGAAAGATAAATCAACCTTAATTATTAGTGACTTACACATTGGGAAAATTACACACTTTATTAAAAATGGAATTCCTCTCCCTATTGATTCTTCGTTTAATAATTTAAAAACATTAATATTTGGAATCAATGATTATCAACCAGAAAAAATAATCTTTTTAGGAGATTTGTTTCATTCCAACTATAACCACGAATGGGATGAATGGTTGAATTTTTTAGAGCATAGTAAAATTGATTTTACATTAGTCATGGGTAATCATGATAAAATTAATTTTAAAATTAAAAACCTAAAAACTATTAATAGATTAGAAATGACACCATTTAGTTTCACTCATTTTCCAGATGAAAATAGTGAGTTCATAAATATGTGTGGACATATCCATCCAGCCTTCCGTATAAGAGGAGGTGCCAAACAAAATTTAAAACTCCCTTGTTTTTATATATCAGAAAAACAAATAATATTTCCCTCTTATGGTGAATTTACAGGAAATCATTTTATAAATTTTAATTCAAAAAAAGACCGAATTTTGGTTATTTCACCTAATAAAATTTTCAGTGTTAAAAAATAAATATTGATAAATCAATTTTATTTCATTACTACTTACATACTGCGTAAATGTTAAATTTTACTAATTAAGTAACCTTTAATCATTTAAAAGAGTTAAATTAATAAAAATTAAATATTATCAAAGTTTATAGAAACATATCAAATTTTAAATTTCTAAGATCAATTTTTTTCTCATTATTGTTTGTTTTTTTATTAAATTATATTTCTGAAACATTTAATTCATTAGTTAATTTAATGGCAAATGATATGATTGAACTTTCAAACGAATTTGAGGAAAGAAAAAGTGAAGAAACTGAAAAAAATGAGAAAGAAACTGAAATTGAGGATGCAGATGAATATGTCATTAATTCTTTATGCTTTACTTTTTATTTAAAATCTGATAATAATCTCAATTTTCCATTTATTTTTTCAGAACTTTCTGTATTTAGAGAGGTAGATTCACCTCCTCCAATTGGCTAATTTTTTTATTTCGATTTCAATTAATTAGTAAATAGTTGGTTTTCCAACAAAAATAAATACATATGTTTAAAAATAAATTTAATTTATCTCATTTTAAAAATGATCTTCCTGCAGGTTTAGTTGTTTGGTTAGTTGCCTTACCTCTCTGTTTAGGAATAGCACAAGGTTCTGAAGCAGATCCTTTCGCCGGAATAATAGCCGGAATTATCGGTGGCTTGGTAGTGACTTTATTTAGTGGTTCTAGATTTGGAGTCAGTGGACCTGCTGCAGGGTTAATTACAATTGTTGTTGCTGCAATCCATGAGCTTGGATATGAAGCATTTTTATTAGCTGTTGTTTTATCAGGAGTGATTCAGTTTCTTCTAGGTTTATTTAGACTCGGAATTGTTGGTTATTTTATACCTACTTCTGTTATTCATGGCATGTTAGCAGCAATAGGAATTACTTTAATATTGAAACAAATCCCTCATGCTTTGGGTGTTGATAGTGATCCTGAAGGTGAAATGGCTTTTGATCAAATTGATGGGCAGAATACTTTTTCAGAAATATTTTTTAGCTTCGATCACCTAGCTTTAGGTGCTGTTTTAATCTTTTTAATTTCTATGCTAATCCTATTAGTATGGGAGTTGCCTATAATTAAAAAAACAGAAAAGCTTAAATTATTTCCAGTTTCATTAATAGTAGTAGTCACAGGAGCTTTGTTAAACCAATTATTTGGAACCGTTGGTGGAAATTTTGGTGAATTGACATTTTTAAGTCAAACACATTTAGTTAATTTACCTGACGCTCTATCAAATGGTGATTATAAAAATTTGTTGGTAACTCCAGACTTTTCTGCATTAGCAAATAAAGAGGTTTATGTGTATGCCATTACTTTAGCTTTAGTAGCTAGTATAGAAACCCTTTTATGTTTAGAAGCTACTGACAAGTTAGATCCTGATAAAAATATCTCTCCAAATAACCAAGAGCTTAAAGCTCAAGGAATAGGTAATTTTTTATCTGGTTTAGTAGGTGGATTACCGATAACTATGGTTATTGTAAGAAGTTCTGCCAATATTAACGCTCATGCTAAAACTCAAATGTCCGCCCTTTACCATGGAGCTTTTCTTTTACTAGGTGTTTTCCTTTTCCCATCTGTGCTAGAATATATTCCGTTATCTTCACTTGCAGCAATATTAGTTTTAATTGGTTTTAAATTGGTAAAAATCAATAATATCATTAAACTATTTAAGACTGATTGGGAAAATGGTTTGGTTATTGTTGTAACAATTATTGCAGTATTATTAACTGACTTACTTTCTGGTGTTGGAATTGGATTTGTACTAGCTATGTTCTTTTTATTAAGAAAAAATTATGAACTAGCTTTTATTTCTCATACTGATGAAAAAACTAATAAAACAGTTATTTCTTTTGCTCAAATTGTATCCTTTTTAAATAAAGGAGCATTAATGACTACTTTACAAGACATTCCTAACGGAAGTGAAGTAAAAGTAAGTGCTAAAAAATGCCATACTATGAGTAAAGAAATTAAGGAAGTTATTAGAGATTTTAGAGACATTTCTAGTAAAAAGAAAGATATTAAACTTGATTTGATTGGTTTTGAAAAGTTTTTTGATGAAGATAAAAATTAAAAAACTATAGATTTAGGTAAAATTCCAGTGCTTATTTCTTGCTTAAAGTTTCCGATGCTATCGATTATGATTAAAGATCCATTTTGTACATAATCTTTAGCATCTGTTATATATAAATCTTTATTATAGGGATTTATTTTCAGGTTATAGAAGTTATTTCCACTGTTATCCCATATTATTTGAGGATTGGTATCATCTAAATTTTGAAATTTATAAATATGTTTATTTATCAAAAAAACTTGATGTGTTTCAATATCTATATTTAAAAATCCTGGGAAGCTTTGATTATCAACTAAGTTAAATGACTTTATTATTGAATGATTTTGTGTTTCAATAATGGAAATTGAAGGACTTTCGTTTTGATTTTGATTTCCTTGACTTAAAACCCATAAATTTCCTCTAGCATCTTCTTGCATTGAAACAGGATTTGTACCAACACTAATACTGTCTATAATTGAATTGTTAGATGAGTTAATAACATATACTAGGTTATTGGTAATATTACCAACAAAAACTTTTCCGTTTTGCATTACCATATCTTCACACCATCCACTAACTGAAATATAACTTGTTGATTGATTATAATGGTCATAAATAGAAATTGTATTTGAATAGATATCCGTTATATAGAATTTTGAATTATCAACCTTAATAATCTTTCTTGGGGAAATAAGATTATTTATTTCATAAATTTTCTCAAAACTTTCATCATCAATAACTATAATTTTACCAGAATTATTAACTACTAAATATATTTGATGATTTATATGAGTTATACTGTGAAGAACATCTCCAATAGGTTCTTGATTAATGCTTTGGTATATATTATTTGAAATTTCATTGGTGTATTTATTATATGCTGAAAGTGTAGCATTTCCGTATTGAAAATTACCTTCATTTCCAACTAAAATTAATTCATTTCCATTTATACTAACATTATTTATGTTTTCAACAGGGTTTAACTTTACACATGAAGAGATTATAGTGTAAAGAATTATGTAAAAAGATGTTATATATAATTTTCTCATTTAATATTTAAAAATTTTTGAGAATAGTTACTGTCATTTGTTGATATATTTAAAATATATATACCATTTTTTAAATCTGATAAATTTATTTTAATAGGGTTTATTCCTTCGTAAATAACTCTTTTATGTTCACAAGTCTTTTTACCATAAAAATCAATAACAGAGACATCTATTTCTTGTCGGTCAAAAGCATTTAAATAACAAGAAAGAAAGCCATTTTCTATTATTAAATTATTTATATTTTTTACTGATTTACTTTCCAATATTGTAAGAGGTTGTTCGTATATAACTCCTAAGGCGTCTAAGTCAAATCCTGAAGATGGAAATTCTGTAGGAAAAGGATCATTAATAATATTTCCTAAATGATCGTAAGTACCTACTGTTGGATCAATTGAACCAATAACATCTGTGATTTTAACATGGGTTATATGATTTATGTCCAAATCTGGTTCCATTGATAATTCCTCTAAGTCAAATGGAGTTCCAAATGTAGCACGATATTTCCCCGCTAAATTGTTTAACATTTCAGGATTGATTGATCCAAAAGCGTCTACTTGAAAGGTATCTTGTGTTAAAGAAGTTGACTCAAATTGAAAGTAATTAAAACCATCGCTACTTACCGCTACTAAACCTAACTCTAAAAACGTATCACTAAATGAATTTTCAAAAATAGCAAAATCCCATCCTGTACCATTTCTGATTGGTCTTTCAAAAGTTAAAATTGCGGAACCTCCATCTCCTAAACTGACAATTCCATTTCCAGGAATCCCTACAGCCATTGAGCTGTCTCCAGCACTTACTGTAGGAGAGGTTGAGTTTTGTATGTTTTCAGGACCTAAAAACACTCTACAATGGTTGGCCCAATTAACAAAGACACTGCTATCTTTATGGATAGCAGTAGTTCCTTGAACACCAGCACTAGGAGCGAATTGTGCTACTCCAAAAAGAGGAATTATTCCAATTATTAAGTAAAAGGATAATAAAAATTTATATTTTAAGTAATCTCTCATTAATTATATCTTCTTCTGATTCAATTTTAAGTATATATTGCCCTTTGGGAAGGAAAGAAATATTTATTTGATTAGGATTTATAAACTTATTGGTAATTTCTTTTCCAAAAATATCATATATAGAAGCAGTAAAGTCTATATTTTGTTCATAATTTCTTATTGAAATTACTTCCGATGAAGGATTAGGAAAAATACTGAATTTACTTTCTTTTATTTTATTTGTTGTCAGTGGGTAATTACCTACATTGTCAATACAGAAATAAGCTGGTGTATTCATTCCGAAAGTTCCTACATCGCTTGAACTTAAATTGAAAACAATACTATCAAATTGTCCATTAGGTAACTCAACATATTGCCAATCATTTACTATATAATCTAAACTGCTATCTGCATGAGTAAAGTCAGCCAAGTAAAATTCTGTACTATCAGCAATAGAACCATTAGAATATCCATAAATATGCAACTTAAAGAAGTCCTGATCAGCATTGGTAAATTTCTTAGCAAATGCATCTCCGTCTCTCATACTATTAGCAGCGTAAGTACTGTTGGTAATATTTATGGATAGTCCATCAGGATTATTAAATACAATTGTAGAATTTGGTTTTCCAATAGCATAATTAGCTCCACCAATAGGGTGTCCTCCAGCTGATTTAGCACTATATTGGTTAGTAAATCCAGAAGTTGTACTATCGGTCATATTGGAGTATACCCATCCAGAAGACCAATATCCGGAGGCTGATCCCCAAGTAGTATCATAGGCATTATTGAAATTATAATCACCTGAACTAAAAATAGTACTAAATACAGAGTTGTTGTGAAGCCCCGACATATCAGATCCGTCCCAATAAGATTCACTAGACAAAGTTAAATTTTCAAAATCTCCAACATTTTGCTGGGAGTAAAGACTTCCAATTGATATTGAAAGTATAGTAAGTAGATAATTTATTTTTTTCATTATTATTTATTTATTTTAAAATTGAATCCTATTTCATGATTTATCAACGGCATTGGTCTGTTAATGACTAATTGATAATTGGTGTTATACAAGTTGTTAATCTTGTAGAATATTTTAGCATTGTTTTTTTTTAATTTAAAATTCCAACTAAGAAAAAGTCTGCCAAGATTAAAAGAGGGTAAATAATTAATATTATCTCTAGAAGTATATCTAAAACCTGTGTAATTATGTATATAAGTAAAGCTTATATTTTTATAACTTAATTTACTTTTACATATAAATTTATAATGAGGAACATATATAAGTTGTTTATTTAAAGAGGCATCATTGCTATTATATATTTCTGTGTTTGTACTCAAATTATAGGCAGTTTTTAGAGAAAAACTAAAATTCATCTTTCTTTTTCTAAAAGATATTTTAGAATTAGTTTCAATCCCTCTGTTCCAAACTTTTTTAACATTCATTGGAGACCAGTTCGCTCCATTTGGTTGCCAGACTATCCAGTCTTCAATCCATCTGGAGTATAAAGTAGGCTCGAAATATAATTTAATATTTGAATAGTTTTTAGCCCATAAGAACCCAAAATCCGTACTGTTGCCATTTTCTGCCTTCAAATTTTCATTTCCACCTGGATTCCAATAAAGGTCATTAATTGTTGGAAGTCTGTATACTTTGCCCATATTAACATAAAATTTTAACTCTTTTGTTATGATTCTATTTAATGAATAAGAATAGGTAAGAGGGGAAAGTTTATTATTATCTAAAATTATTCTTGCATTAAAAAGCTGCTTCCACTTTTTATTAGGATTATTTATTTTATAAATTCCCGTAATTGAATATCTATTTATTTGAACATTATTGTTAAAATTATTTCCGTTTGATTTAGCTAAAGAGTTAGTTACATTAAGTTTTAAAAAATTATATTTATTTATATTCTTAGAAAAGTTGATTTGATTAATTAAGGTTTTACATGGATTCTCACTAAATATATTTCTAATAGAATCCACATAAGAGTTTTCTTCATCATAATAAGCAGTTTTAAATTCAATAAAAGAATTATCAAATTGGTATTTATAATTAATAAAAAAACGATGATTTAAATCTGTTTGAAATGCATTAGTATAAGATTCCAATATTCCTTTTGGTACTTGTCTTTCCAGTAGTTGAGAAAATAATATAATTTTAAGTGTAGAATTTGAAAAGTCTATTTTAGAATCACTCATTAAAGCGGTATGGCTAAAAGCAGAGTTTTCTTGAGTTATCTTTTCATCGTTTAAATTAAAAAACATGAAATTATTTTCTGCATTTTGTCTAAATAACTTAACCGAAGATGATAATTTTTTATAACCATAATTTATTTTTAAAAAATTAGTGATTTTGTTAAAAGACCCGTGAGTCGACCCAAATTCAATTTTTTTCTCATCAATAAGCTTATTATTTAAAATAACTGCTCCAGCTAGACCTCCATTACCCCAATTGGAACTTGGAAGGCCATACATTACGTTTACAGAACTAAAAAACACTGAAGGAATGGATGAAAAATCAACAATTCCATTTAAAGGATTGTTCAAGACAAAATCATTATAAACTAATGATGTCTGTGATGCATTGCCTCCTCTAGTAGAAATACTTGATAAGTTTCCAGGACTATAATATTTAAGATAATTAGTTGTTTCTCCTTCGAGAATCGTACTTATCGATTCACTACTTCTTTCGCTAATAAGGTTTAAATTTTTATCAGTTTTTAAAAAATCATCATTTATAATGAATTTTGAAATTGTTTTTTCAAAAGTTTGAAGCTGTTTTGAACTGTCCAGCAATTGAGAAAAAGCTGAGTGTGTAAATAAAAAACAACCTACGACAAAAAAGTATTTCATAACTTAATTTATCATTTAATTATAGCGTGGAAAGAGTAGGGTAGTAAGGTATGTTTAAAACATTCCTCAAACTACTATCTAAATTTTTAAAGCTTCAATCCACGAAAGCTATCATTTACTTATTTAGGCAGGTCTCCTGACTTGTTGAAAATCTTTATCGCCTTCCCAAATTAACAGTGGCTAAATGATTAAGATTTTTTTCAACTTACAGTTGCGGGACAGTTAATGAATTACACATTATTCCCTTTTAATTTTGCATATGCAAAAACCAAATTAAGTGATAGTAAAAAAATGAACTATCACAAAGTTAATATTAATTAGCATTTAGATTTTATTTAAATACTCTAATTAATGAGTTTTGTTTTTTAAATTTCATTATACACTTTAGAATTTAGCATATTTAATAACTATTTTCGTAAATATGTTATTGAGCTACAAACATAATTTTGCTTCAATTTTTTTAACTACAATATTTTTCATATTTGGATTTAATTCTAAAAGATTGTCTGCTCAAATTTCCTGGTCAAATGCTATAGATTCAGTATCTACACTTTCATCACCTAGATCTGTTGATTTAAATGCTGATGGCATTAAAGATATAGTTGTTGGTGCAGGTACAGATTCAACATTTAGTAATTATGGTGTTGTTGCTTTGAATGGGGCTAATGGGCAATCTTTATGGAATTTGTCAACACCAGATGAAATTTTTACAAGTGCTGTTTTTAATGATATTAATAATGATAGTATTCCTGACATTTTTATAGGGGGAAGAAATGCACAACTATATGCAATTGATGGATTAAGTGGAACTATTATTTGGGAATATTTCCCCCAAAACTTAGGTTTAAACCCATCAGATTCTGGATTATATAATTTTTATTCATCACAAATTTGTGATGATTATGACGGAGACAACATAAAAGATATTTTAGTTACTAACGGAGGCGATCATAAGGCTGCTCCCTTTGACCCAAGACCACCAGGTTATTTAATGCTCATTAGCGGTTATAATGGGAATTTAATTGCAAGGGCTGTATCACCTGATAGTGCTGAAATATATTGTTCACCAGTTATTATTGATAGAAATGGAGGAATGTTACCAGAAATTATTTTTGGAACTGGCGGAGAACAGCATGGTGGTGGAATGTATGTAGCCAATTTTAACGATTTATTAAATGGAGATATTTCTAATTCAATTCTGCTTACCAGTCACCCTACTAAAGGTTTTATTGCTCCTGCTTCTGTAGCGGATGTTTCAGATGATAGTTTTTTAGATATCATAGTTCAATCTTTTTCAGGTGAATTAATAGCTTTTGATGGTTTAACTTACCAACCATTATGGACCAATACTTTTTCAGGCTGTGAGTCTAGTGCTGCACCAACTATTGGGAATTTTACAGGTGGAGATTTAATTCCAGATGTTTTTACTGTTGTTTACAGAGGAACAACTCCAACTTATTTTGATTATTATCAAGTAATGATTGATGGATATACTGGCGAAATATCTTGGATAGATAGTATTGCAAATATGCATTTTTCTTCCTCTTCCGCTTTTGACGCCAATGGAGACGGAAGAGATGAAGTACTTATTAGTGTTAATTATATAAGTAACTATTTTTCTCATCAATTGAAAATTATAGATTTTCAGAATGATTCCATTATTGATGTAACTCCACTCTCAGCTGGTGTTAATTTAGGGTGTTCTCCTCTTATTGACGATTTAGATCATGACGGAAAAGTAGAATTTATTTACACCTATAAAATTGACAGTCTAAATCCAAGTGCATGGAATGGTTTTCGTTTTGAAAGGTTTAATACAAACTATAATTTGCCATCAAGAGGTATAGCCTGGGGTGCATATATGGGGACAAATTTTTCTGGACATTATAATAGACAATTAAATCTATGTCCAGCTTCAAATATGATTTCTAGTTGGAGTATTAATCATCCATCATGTAATAATTTAAATGATGGCCTTGTATACCCACTTGTTTATAATTCCCAACCCAATACTTATTTGTGGTCTGACGGAAATATTGGAGATACTTTGAAAAATGTTAGTGCTGGTATACATACTTTATTTATTACTGATACAAATAATTGTGTAGAATACCATCAATTTCAACTTAATGATCCTTATTTTATTTCATTTGGTAATATAAATCACAATAATTGTATAGGAGATTCAATTGGCACAGCTACAGTTTCAAGCTCTGGTTGTGTTTGTCAATTTAGTACTTGTTCCTATTTATGGGATAATGGTTCATTAATAAAACATGCAAATAACCTTTACCCGGGGATGCATCATGTACTTATAACACATCCTGATGGATGTGTAGTCGAGGACTCTGTTTATATAAATGATGGAATAGCAGTCATAAATAACTTTACAATAAATAATGAAAGTTGTAATTATTCTAACGATGGTCAAATAAATTTATTTCCTAGTGATACTACAAATTCCACAATATATAACTGGTCTAACAATTCATCCTCCTCATATATTTCTCAATTAAATTCTGGTTCTTATTGGGTTTTAGTTAATAATACTTTTTGCTCTGATTCATTGTATTTTAATATCTCCTCTCCAGACACCGTGAAAATGAATTTCAATTATAATGATGTGTTATGCTATGGTGATTCAAATGGAATAGTAGAATTATCTCCCTCTTCAGGACAATCTCCTTTTAATTTTGTTTTTGATGGATATATATACAATGATTCTATTTTTGACAATTTACAGCTAGGAAACTACCAATTTTATATTAAAGATTCTAATAATTGTAACTCAGATACAGTGTCGATAAATATTAATCAACCAGATTCTTTAGTAATTACTTTTCAGATAACCCCTGAATCTGATTCTGGTTATTTGGATGGTGAAGCTTTTGCTATTGTTAATGGAGGTACATACCCTTTTACTTATAGTTGGGATCATTTGCCAAATTTAAATGACTCACTTGTAGTATATCTTTCAAATGGATATTATCCAATCACTGTAACAGATTTTAATGGTTGTTCTATTTTAGATTCTGCTTTTATTGGATTACTCACTAATGTGCATGAAAACAATAATAATATATTTAAAATTTACCCAAATCCTTCATTGGGTACTGTGTTTTTAGATAATATATCTAATAACTTTAGTTCTTTAAAAGTTTTTGATATTTCTGGAAAGCTAGTGAAAGATGAAATAAGAGTTTCTCCTAATGAAATGTTAGAACTTAATTTATTAAAAGGACAGTATTTTATAGAATTAACTCAAAATCGGTTTAGAACAGTTAAAAAGATAGTAATTCTTGAATAATTATTTCATTATACTTTTTGCAGTCATTTTATTATCTTTTTCTTGTAATAATAATACAACAGGCTTTATTCCACCAAAAGCAATGGTTGTATCAGCACATCCTGTTGCAAGTGATGTAGGAATCAAAATTCTTAAAAAAGGAGGTAATGCAGCTGATGCGACCATCGCAGTTCAATTTGCTCTTGCTGTTGTATATCCATCAGCTGGAAATATTGGTGGAGGTGGTTTTTTTGTTTATCGATCTAATAGCGGTAACACCTCAACTTTAGATTTTAGAGAAAAAGCTCCAATAAATGCACATAGAAATATGTTCTTAGATTCTAATAATATAGTAATTGATAACTTAAGTCTCTATTCTCTTAAAGCGGTAGGTGTACCTGGTTCTGTTGATGGAATGATTGAAATTCACAAAAAATATGGGAATTTAAAATGGGAAGAACTTGTTCAACCCTCGATTGATTTAGCTGAAAGTGGATTTCCTTTAACTAAAAAAGAATCTGAAAAATTAAATAGATTTAATAGTAACCATAATGGAAAAGAGGTTTATAACCCTTATTATAAAAACCAATTTCATGAAGGTGATACTCTTTTCTTGCCAGATTTAGCCAAAACTTTAAAACTAATAAGAGACCAAAAGAGAGAAGGTTTTTACAGTGGTGAAGTTGCTGATAAAATAATTAAAGAGATGAAAAAAAATCATGGTCTTATTTCAAAACAAGATTTAATGTCATACAAAAGTGTTTGGAGAAAACCAATTATTGGAAATTATAAAAATTATAAAATTATTAGCATGGGGCCACCTTCAAGTGGAGGTATTCTCCTTGTTCAAATGTTAAAGATGGCGGAATTTTTCCCATTAAAGGCTTATAAATTTCATTCAAAAGAAGCTATTCATATTGTTTCAGAAATAGAAAGAAGATCTTTTGCTGATAGGGCAGAATATTTAGGAGACCCTGACTTTTATAATGTTCCTACATTTAAATTATTAGATACTAGTTATTTAAAAAAAAGAGTAAATAATATTAATTTAAAATTCGCAACTCCGTCAAAAAGTATTTATGCCGGTAATTGGAATCAAAAGGAAAGTGAAGAAACTACACATTTTTCAATTGTTGATCAATTTGGAAATGCTGCATCAGTAACTACAACTTTAAATGGCTCTTTTGGAAGTGGATTAATGGTTGAAAACGCTGGATTTTTATTGAATAATGAAATGGATGATTTTAGTATTCAACCTGGTTATCCAAATATGTATGGATTGATTGGAGGAGAAGCCAATTCAATAATACCTGAAAAAAGGATGCTTAGTTCAATGACCCCTACTATTTTAGAAAAAGATGGTAATCTTTTTATGGTTCTTGGTACACCAGGTGGTTCTACAATTATAACTGCAGTATTTCAAACAATTTTAAATGTTACTGAATTTGGAATGTCTATAGAAGAATCTGTAAATGCTAGTAGATTTCACCATCAATGGTATCCAGATCAAATAAAACTTGAAAAAATAATTTCTAAAGACTCTTTTTTAGTAAATGAACTAAAATCTTTAAATCATAAGTTAAATTTTGTTAGTTCAATGAACAGAGTTGATGCAATTTTATTAAAAAACAATTTACTTTTTGGTGGGGCAGATCGTAGAGGAGATGACCATGTTTCTTTTTTTTGAAAATTATCTGTAGACATTTAATACTTTAAGTACTTTTTTACTCATATTTACTAATGAAATGAAAATTTATATTTTAGGTTCAGGAATTGGGGGGATGAGTTGTGCAGCTAGTCTAGCACATAATGGATTTGAAGTTATAATTCTAGAACAGAATAACTATTTTGGAGGAAAAGCTCACAGAATAAGTGAAGAAGGTTTTGAATTTGACACTGGTCCATCATTATTAACTTATCCAGATTGGTTTGAGGAATTATTTATTTCTTGTAATAAAAATTTAAATGATTACTTCAAATATCAAAAATTAGATCCAATTACAAGATATTTTTTTAAAAACAAATATGTAGACGTTGCAGCTGACATCAACCAAACAGCATCAAACTTCGAAAAAAAGTTGGGATTAAAAAAAACTATTTTTCTAGATTACATAAAAAGATGGATAAGTATATATAATATTTCAGAAAAAATATTTTTGCTGAACGAACTAAAATTTAATTTAACTTTTTTTCGAAGTGCAATAGAATGGGTTTATAAAGCAGGAATAGTTAATGTTTTTAGTTCAATGGCGAATTATAATAAAATTCTGAAAAATCATGAAGCAGAAAAGATCATGAATAGATTTGCTACATACACTGGTTCATCTCCATATAAAACTCCAGCATTTATGAACCAACTTTCTATAGTTGAAATGGTTAATGGAGGATTTTACCCTGACGATGGAATACATAGTATTTCCAAAGCATTATATCAATTATGTAAAGATGTTGGTGTTGAATTCCAATTTAATATAAAAGTAGATAGTGTTAGAAACGAAAATAATTTATTCAAAATTCGTTCAAATGAAAAAGTTTTCACTTCTGATTATCTCATTTCCAATATAGATTATTACAAAACCCAAGTTCTTTTAGAAAGAGATTTTAACCAAAATTCTTTAAACCTCTCCACATCTGCAATAGTTTTCTACTGGGGTGTTAAATTAAAATCCCCTAATCTTAAGTTACATAATATTATTTTTTCAGAAGATTATAAAAAGGAATTTTCCGAAATTTTTGATGATAATAAAATACCTGTAGATCCTACTATTTACATTAATATAACATCTAAGATTGATAAACACCATGCACCAGTAAATTGCGAAAATTGGTTTGTTATGGTTAATACGCCTGCTAATTTGAATATTGTTTCTGAAAAAAATATCAATAAAACTAAAAATTTTATTATTTCTAAAATAAAAGATAAGGTAGGTATTGATTTGACCAGTTCAATTATTTTTGAAAAAATATTGACTCCACAATCACTTGAAGATAAAACAGGTTCATTAAATGGTTCACTTTACGGTGATAATCAAAATTCTTTAAAGTCAATTATTAATAGAAAAAAAAATAAAGATGATAAATTAAAAAATTTTTTCTACGTTGGGGGAACAACTCATCCTGGAGGGGGTATTCCTCTTGCCTTAAGGTCAGGAATGATTGTAGCCAAAAAAATTATTAATGAAATTTGATCGTTTTACTATTGTTGATTTATCATTTATAGCAATTGTTCATATTGCTGGAATCGTAGGCATAAGATTATTTCCCGATTTCTTTTTAAAAACTACTTTTGTTTCAATTCTTATTCCTCTAAGTTTATACTTATACAGAGTTAAGCCAAATAAAATTGAGTTTGTTATTATATTATTAGTTTATATAATTACTTTTTTTTCAGAGTGGATAGGTGTAAATTTTGGCTGGCTTTACGGTTCATATAGCTACGGTAATTCTTTTGGCTATAAAATAGGAGGAGTTCCTTTATTAATAGGTTTAAACTGGGTTCTTTTAGCGTTGGTCTCAAGACAGGTTTTATCTAAATTCTCAACAAGTAAGTGGTCGGTAATCCTTGCTTCTTCTGTACTAATGGTTTTAATAGATATTATTATAGAACCACTTTCTAAAAATCTTGATTTTTGGCACTGGGATAAGGGTATAATACCAATATCAAATTATAGAGATTGGTTTTTAGTAGCAGTTTTAAATCAGTATTTACTTTCTTTTTTGAAGATAGATAGTAAAATGTTTATTTGGTCTTCGGGCTATGTTCTTATATTAGTTGTATTCTTTTCTTCTTTTTACATATAAAAAGGAAATAATTATATTAAATTACATTTTTTAAATATTTAATGATTATCATTTTTAATAAAATTATTTTTCATGAATAATATTGTTGTTCTAGGTGCGGGAATGGTTGGAAGTGCCATGGCAAAGGATTTATCTAAAAATCATAAAGTATTGCTTACAGATATTGACTATGATGTTTTATTAAAAGTTCAAGAAGAGTTCCCCAATATAAATATTCTTCAGTTAGACGTAAATAATGATGAATTTTTAAATAAGGCTTTAAATAACAAAGATCTTGTTCTTTCTGCTGTACCAGGTTTTTTAGGTTATAAAACTTTAGAGAAAATAATTATTCAAAAAAAAAATGTTGTTGATATTTCATTTTTCCCAGAGAATTCTCTTGAACTCAACCAGCTAGCAATTGATAATGATGTTACTGCAATTGTTGATTGTGGTGTTGCTCCTGGAATGGGTAATGTTATATTAGGATATTATAATGAAACTCATAAATTAGAGTCATTTGATTGTTTAGTTGGTGGCTTACCAAAAGTAAAGAAGTGGCCATTTTGTTATAAAGCACCTTTTTCACCAGTTGATGTTATTGAAGAATATACTAGACCCGCGAGGTATGTTGAAAATGGTAATTTAGTAGTAAGACCTCCGTTAACAGATTGTGAGTTAGTTGATTTTGATAAAATTGGAACATTGGAAGCTTTTAATTCTGACGGATTAAGATCTATCATATTTACTATGCCACATATCAAAAATATGAAAGAAAAAACGCTAAGGTATCCAGGTCATGTTGAATACATAAGAGTTTTGAAAGAGAGTGGGTTTTTTAATAATCAAATTATAGATGATTTAAATATTTCGGCACTTGAATTTACTTCTAAAGTGTTATTTAAAGAATGGAAATTAGGACCATTTGAGCAAGAGTTTACCATTATGCGAATCACTCTAGTGGGAACCAATAAAAATGGAATAAAAGAAAAAATAATTTATAACCTTTTTGATGAATATTCTAAGGAAACTAAAATATCATCAATGGCCAGAACAACCGGATATACAGCTACAGCTGCCGTTAACTTATTCTTAGATGGTATCTTTAAGGAGAAAGGAGTTTTTCCTCCTGAACTCATTGGTAGACACGAAGAGTGTTTTAATTATTTTATAACTTATCTTCAGCAAAGAAATATTAAATATAAAAAAGAAGTTATTTCAATTTCTTAGTTGCTCTTGACATTTTGATAACACATTATTCTATCATACATATCTAAAGGGTCTCTGTAATAGACTTTTATAGTATATTCGTTATTAGTTTGAAAATGTGCTCCTTCTAGTTTTCTTGTACTTATAATTTCAGAATTTTTAGTAACATATATATAATTGTAATATCCTTGTTTTAAAAGTATTTGGTTGTGATAGGCTTTTGTAGCAGAATCATATTTCATTAAAAAAGAATTGTCTGTTTTCCAATTGGAAAGTTGGCCGTAAATAAAAATACTATCACTTATTTGATCTCTCATATTTAATTTAAATTTCACCCAACCGTATTCAGACTGATATTCTGAGTCATCATAATCATAAGTTCTAATAAAAAACCTACCATTCATATCTTTATATTCTAAGTATTGACGGTAGGATCTTTTTTGGTCTGGTTTTAAAATTATTTTGAAACAAGAATCATCAAAGTAAGTTTTTTCTACAAATTGACTGCCGTTTCTAAAAGAACTAATATCAAAAAATCTAAATTCATTTCCACCATTAAAAGTTTGATCTTCGTTTTGAAGAAATACTAATTTGTTTTCTTTTATAAAATTAGGTCCAGAAAGCCATTGCTGATTAAAAGTTTGATGGTTTTGCTGGATATTGATAAAGATATTTGAGAAAGGATCTATGGTGTTAGATGAATTATAAGTACACTCAACTTCATATGACTGTAAATATTTGCTCTGTTCTACATCGCCAGATTCATCAATATTAAATTTAATGGTAGAACTTTGCTCACTCACGAAAAATTTAATTGTAGCCATTGGATTAAAAGGATCTCCCTCCAAGAAAATTTTGATTAAATAATTCCCAGATATCAAGAATTTTGTGTGGTTGTTTGGTATTTTGAAATTACAATGAATATATTGTTGCGAGGGACCGTAAGATATTTTTTGATTTTCAATATAATCTGTATCAAAACCCTCAATAGCATCCATAGTAGTTATGTTACTTTTAAACCAGTCTTTATCACAATGTATTATTTGATATTGTAAAGATTCGGAGTGATTTTTTAATAAATCAAAATCAATGTTAACAGAACTTTGTGAATTTAAGTAATAACAAGGATCACCTAAAATTAATGAGTTGGATTTAAAAGTTAAGCTTTTTAAATATTTTGAATATACTTTTTGGTCATATTTTTCATTTTTTATTTCATGATCATAACTATAATCATCCTTAATATAATAATCACTAACATTGTTATCACTGTTTACCCTAACATGACAATTATTTAATATTAAAATTAATACACTAGTACAGAAAATAAACTCTGTAAGATTTGTCTTATTTATAATCATTCTAAATTACCTAATGTTTAGTAATATTTTTAGTCACTAAATGGTAAAACAATACAAATTTATAAATTTGTTGACCATAGAAAATAATTTTCGTAGTTTATGAAAATAACAGTTAAAAAAGGTCTGAATATAAACATCAAGGGTGCATCTGAAAAGATAATGGCAAATGGAGAAATATCAAGACAATTTGCTTTAAAACCAACAGACTTCCCCAATTTAGTTCCTAAGATGCTCGTTAAAGAAGGAGATGTTGTTAAATGTGGGACGGCAATTTTTTGTGACAAATATAATGACCAAATTAATTTTTCTTCACCAGCTAGTGGAGAAGTTCAAAAAATTATTAGAGGTGAAAAAAGAAAAATACTAGCTGTTACCATATTATCCGATGGGAAATTTACACAGTTAAACAGTAAACCAAAGGATTACACTAAGTTAGACAGAGAGGATTTAAAATCAGATCTTCTTAAAATGGGTTTATGGCCATTTTTAAGAATGAGACCAATTGATATTATTGCTGCACCAGCTGATTTACCTAAGTCTATTTTTATTTCTGGTTTCGACTCTAATCCACTTTCACCTGATTATGATTTTATAATGCACAATAAGTCTGCTGAATTCAATGCGGGGTTAGAATTGCTAAATATGTTAACTGATGGTAAGGTTCATTTGCAGACTCGTCATAACGCTGACGGGGTCTTTTTAAATGCTGAAAATGTTCAAAAAAACACAGTCAAAGGTCCTCATCCATCTGGAAATGTAGGTACTCAAATTCATAAAATTGATCCTATTAATAAAGGGGAAGTTGTATGGTATATAAATCCACAAGATGTTTTAATTTTTGGTAGATATTCATTAACTGGTGTTTATGACGCAAATAAAATCATTGCTTTAGGAGGTGAGGGTACATCTGATAAAAAATATTTCAAAACTATTTTGGGAAGCTCAATAAGTTCTATTTTAAGTCAAACTACAATATCAGAAAATTGTAGAATTTTATCAGGCAATCCTCTTACTGGAGAAAAAGTTGATAAAGATGGGTTTTTAGGGTTTTATCATAACCAAATATCTGTTATTCCAGAAGGAAATGAACATAAATTTTTTCTCACAGATGGATGGTTAAGTCTTGGATTTGCTAAATTTTCAGCCTCAAAGTCCTATCCAACTTGGCTGCTTCCAAAATCTAAGTCTTATAAATTTGATACAAATTTAAACGGAGAGGAAAGATCCTTTGTTGTTTCTGGACAATATGAAAAAGTATTTCCATTTGATATTTTTCCTGTGCAATTGATTAAATCTATTGTTACTAACGATATTGAAAAAATGGAAAACCTAGGGATTTATGAAGTTGCACCTGAAGATTTTGCACTTTGTGAATTTGTATGCACTTCTAAAATCAATGTTCAAAATATTGTAAGAGAAGGGTTAGATTTAGTTTATAAAGAATGTATGTAATTTAAAATATATCAATTTGAAATTTTTAAGAAAAATATTTGATAACGCTCATGAAAAGCTAAATTCTAATGAAAAAACTAAGAAGTTTTTTCCGCTAATCGATGCTTTTGATACTTTAATGTTTACACCTAATCACGTAACTGATAAAGGTTCTCATATTAGAGACGCTATTGATTTAAAGAGAACAATGATGTTAGTAATCATTGCCCTAGTTCCTTGTTTATTATTTGGAATTTACAATACAGGTTATCAACACTTTAGGGTACTCAATCAATTAGCAGATGTTTCTTTTTTAGAGATTTTTCTTAAAGGAGCTTTTGTTGTTCTCCCCCTAGTTGTTGTCTCCTACGGAGCAGGTTTATTAGTAGAGTTCATTTTTGCTATAAGAAATGGGCATACAGTACAAGAGGGTTTTTTAGTATCTGGAATGTTAATTCCACTTTGTATGCCAGCAGATGTTCCGCTTTGGATGGTTGCTATTGCTACAATGTTTGCAGTAGTTATTGGCAAAGAAGTTTTTGGAGGAACTGGGATGAATATACTAAACGTTGCATTAACAGCCAGAGCCTTTTTATTTTTTGCACATCCTACAAAAATGTCAGGTAATGAAGTCTGGGTAACTGGATTTTCAGATTTAAAAGGTGAGAAATATGCTTCTTTAGTTAGTAGTTCTAATGTTGATGGTGTTGTAGATGGTAGTTCAGGTGCTACTGCATTAGGGGATTTGGCTTCGTTTATGCAAGATTCACCTGTACTTGAAAATACTCAAGCTTTTCAAGCCAAATATTCTTTAATGGATGCATTTTTGGGCTTTATCCCCGGTTCTATTGGGGAAACTTCTGCATTAATGTGTTTAATAGGAGCAGCTCTATTGTTGTGGACTGGAATTGCAAGTTGGAGAGTTATTAGCTCTTTCTTTATTGGAGGTTTCGTTATGGCTACAATTTTAAATTTAGTTGGTGGTAACGGATATTTTGAATTACCTGCAATACACCAATTAATGTTAGGAGGATTTATGTTTGGGATGGTGTTTATGGCAACAGATCCAGTAACTGCAGCACATACAAACGCAGGGAAATTTATTTATGGATTTTTGGGGGGATTTTTAGGCATATTAATAAGAATGGTAAATCCAGCTTATCCAGAGGGTATTATGTTAGCAATTTTAATTGCCAACGTATTTGCCCCTCTTATTGACCACATGGTAATACAAAATAATATTAACAGAAGATTAAAAAGACTTAAAACTGCATAAAATGGCTATTAACAAAGACAGTAATTCATATACAATTGGCTTTGCAATAATATTAGTGGTTCTAGTAGGTGGATTACTTGCTATGATTGCTAATGGTTTAAAACCTATTCAAAATGAAAATCTTGTAAATGAAAAAAAACAAAATATATTAAATTGTTTACCTGGAAACAAATTAATTTCTAGAGACGAGGCTGGGTCTATGTTTGCTGATTTTGTAAAACAAAGAGTAATTTTAGATTATAATGGTGAAATAAAAGAAAAGACTTTGTTAGATAATTCGACCGAACTAAATAACAAAAATCCTGACGATGCTTTTAGTATTGATCTTTTAAAAGAATACAAAACTATTAAAGATGAAAAAACTAGAAACTACCCATTGTATATATGCGAAGTTGAAGGGGAAACTTACTATGTTGCTCCTGTTATGGGAAAAGGCTTGTGGGCAGCTGTTTGGGGTTTTATTGCAATTGATGAAACTGGTAGTGAAATTTCAGGTACTGTTTTTGATCATAAATCTGAGACTCCCGGTCTTGGTGCTGAGATATCACAAGATTTCTTTGAAGACCAGTTTATAGGTAAATTAATTTCTAATAATGAAGTTTACAAGCCAGTTGAAGTTAATAAGCCAGGCAACCCCTTAAATGAATACCAGGTAGATGGAATTAGTGGAGGAACTTTTACAAGTGTTGGCGTAGAGGAAATGATGAACAGAACTTTGATTGTTTATTATAATTACATTAAAAATTTAAATAAATCTTAATCATAAAAATATGTCAGAACAAGCTATAGCTGTTGAAGAAAAGAAAATATTGGTTAAGGAAAGAGAACCACTATTCTCAAAAAAAAATAAAAAGCTTATTTCAGATCCTTTGGATGAAAATAATCCAATTACAATCCAAGTACTAGGAATATGTTCAGCATTGGCTGTGACTGTTCAAATGAAAGCTGCTCTTGTTATGTCTGTTGCAGTGCTATTTGTTTTGATTTTAGCCAATGTTTCAATCTCTCTCATAAGAAATTTAATACCAAACAGAATTAGAATTATTGTTCAATTAGTTGTTGTAGCAGCACTTGTGATTATTGTTGACCAAGTTCTAAAAGCTTATTTATTTGATGTTTCTAAAGAACTTTCTGTTTTTGTTGGTTTAATTATAACAAATTGCATAATAATGGGAAGATTAGAAGCTTTTGCACTTGGAAATAAACCTTGGCCAGCCGCTTTAGATGCTGTAGGCAATTCTTTAGGCTATGGGATGGTTTTAGTAATTGTGTCATTTTTCAAAGAGCTGTTCGGTTCTGGTAAATTATTTGGATTTGAAATTTTCGGCAATGCTACTGAACAAACCGGTCTTTACGCAATGGGTTATATGGATAACGGTTTAATGCTTTTACCACCCTCATCACTAATATTAGTTGCAGTTTATATTTGGATTCAAAAACTTAGAAACCCTAGTTTAATAGAAACACATTAAAATTAATCATGGATTTAGTAAATATATTTATAAGAAGCGCATTTGTAGACAATATGATATTTGCCTTCTTCTTTGGGATGTGTTCTTATTTAGCAGTTTCAAAAACTGTTAAAACAGCTTTTGGATTAGGAATGGCAGTTATTTTTGTTTTAGTCGTTACAATCCCTATTAACTTTTTAATAGAAAACTATGTTTTAAAAGAAGGGGCACTTAGTTGGGTAGATGGCAGCAAAAATGGAGAAGGTTTTTCAGGAGAAAATTTAAGTTACTTAACATTTATAATGTTTATAGCTGTTATTGCTTCCACAGTTCAGTTGGTGGAAATGATTGTAGAAAAAATATCTCCTGCACTTTACGGAGCATTAGGCATTTTCTTACCTCTTATCGCTGTTAATTGTGCTATTTTAGGAGGAGCATTATTTATGCAGGAAAAACAGTTTTCTACTATAGGCCAAGCTACTGTTTATGGATTAGGTTCAGGAGTTGGCTGGTTTATGGCTGTCGTTTTAATAGCAGCTATTAGGGAAAGAATTAGATATGCTAATATTCCAGGTCCTTTAAGAGGAGTAGGAATGGCTTTTTTGATAACTGGTCTTATGGGCTTAGCCTTTTTGGGTTTTATGGGCTTTGAAATATAATTTGATAAATAATTTATAAATGGAAATAATTACACCAATCATATTTTTGTTAGTTATTGTTTTAGCACTTACTGCTATTTTATTATTAGCAAAAACTTTTTTAGTTGCATCAGGGAAAGTTAAAATTACAATTAACGGTGATAAAGTTATTGAAGTTGATGGAGGTTCTACCTTATTAACTACATTAGGAAATGAAGGTATATTTTTACCATCTGCATGTGGTGGTGGAGGTACATGTGTTCAGTGCACATGTCAAGTAATGTCAGGTGGAGGTAGTATCTTACCAACCGAAGAACCTCATTTTTCTAGAAAACAAATTGCAGATAATTTTAGGTTAGGATGTCAGGTAAAAGTTAAAGAAGACATGGAAATTGAAGTTGAGGAAGAGGTAATGGGAATTAAAGAATGGGAAGCTACAGTAGTGTCTAATTATAATGTTGCTACTTATATTAAGGAGTTTATTGTAGAAATACCTCAAGATATGGATTATAAAGCAGGTGGATATATTCAAATTAAAATACCAAAAGGAGAAACTAATTTCTCAGAAATGGATATAAAAGCTCATCCGCAAGATCATCCAGGTGAACCTGATAAATTTGAAAAAGACTGGAGTGATGGTAAATTTGCTTTAAGAAATCTATCTATGAATAATGATGAAGAAGTTGTTAGAGCTTACTCTATGGCTTCATATCCTGCTGAAGGAAGAAATATTATGTTAAATGTAAGAGTAGCAGCTCCCCCTTGGGACAGAGCTAAAGATTCATGGATGGATGTTAATCCTGGAATAGCTTCTTCCTATATATTTAATCAAAAACCTGGTGATAAAGTTATTATCTCAGGTCCTTATGGTGAATTCTTTATTAATGATTCTGAGGCTGAAATGTTATATATTGGAGGTGGTGCTGGAATGGCTCCAATGCGTTCTCATCTCTACGAATTATTTAAAACCTTAAAAACAGGTAGAAAAGTATCATATTGGTATGGTGGGAGATCGAGAGCAGAATTATTTTATATTCACTACTTTAGAGATTTAGAAAAAGATTTTCCAAATTTTAAATTCTATATGGTATTATCTGACGCTCTTCCAGAGGATAATTGGGTTGAGAAAAAGGATTTAAATGACCCTAAAGGAGATGGATTTGTTGGCTTTGTTCATAATGCAGTTATAGAGCAATACCTTAACAATCATGATGCACCAGAAGATATTGAGTATTACTTTTGCGGACCACCATTAATGAATCAAGCTGTTCTTAAAATGTGCGATGATTGGGGAGTTCCACCTGAGCAAGTAAGATTTGATGATTTTGGAGGTTAGTTTTAATAGACTTTCATCTTTTTTTTTAATTATTTCTTTATTTTCATGTAAATCTTCTAACGAAAATAACAGTTATTTAACTTTAAAGGGTTTCGCCCAAGGAACAACTTATTCAATCAAATACAAAGATAAATTAGAAAGAGACTTTACAATACCTATAGATTCTATCCTAACTGAAATAGATAATCAATTATCCACTTATGACCCTACAAGCTTTATAAGCACTATAAATAATTCACAAGATTCGTGTTTTAATTTAAAAGGAAAAAATTTATTTAGTTATTGCTTTAATTTTTCTAAAACCATTAATAATAAAACAAATGGTTTATTTAATCCAGCAGTTTATCCACTAGTTAATCATTGGGGTTTTTACTCAAACACAACTCCTAATTTAGATTCTAATTATATTTTAGACTCTTTACTAGACTATGTTAATTTAGACTCTAATTTTAAAATTCAAAAATTAGGAGATGAATCATTCATTTGTAAAGAAAATAAAATTTCTAAACTTGATTTTAATGCTGTTGCTCAAGGTTACAGTGTTGATTTGGTAAGTAAGTTTTTAGTTAATAAAGGAATTAATAATTATTTAGTAGAAATAGGGGGGGAGTTGTCATCAAAAGGAGTTAATAAAAATGGTGATTATTGGAAAATAGGAATTGAAAAACCTGTTGATAGTTCTTTAATCGCTCAATTTGGTTTTCAGAGAATTGTAGAACTAAAAAACAAATCATTAGCCACTTCAGGGAATTATAGAAAATTTAAAATTATTAATGGTCAAAAAGTATCACACTCTATAAATCCTAAGACTGGTTTCCCAGTAAATAATTCGTTGTTAAGTGTAACTGTAATATGTAAAACGGCTGCTCATGCTGATGCACTTGCTACATCATTTATGGTTATGGGAAAACAAAAATCCATAGACTATATAGAAAAAAATAAAACAGATAGTATTTTATGTTATATGATTTATGATTCTTTAAATTCTTATAAAGAATGGAGTAATTTTTAAGAAACTTTTTCTGTTGGTTTAGAAATAAGTTTGTCAATTCCAATCCAAATTAATATGACTGGCCAATAAACTCTGATTATTTCTACTACAGATACTTTAATAAGATTTAAATTATTTAAAAGAAACAGTAATCCAATTACAATAAACAGAATTCCAATACTTTTACCTTTTTTCATAGAAATAAATTTATTAAGCGATACTTTGTTCTATAGGTTTTTTACATTTCTCGTCTGGGCTTGCCCCACAAAAACTACAAGATTCACCTTCTTTATTTAACATAGGATTGTTGCTTGCACAAGTTCCAGAAAATTCACCATTTTTTTTAAAAATTATTTTTATTGCAATACCTGCAAAGCAAATTGCTAACAAGATTATAGAAAGGATAATAGATTTCATATTATAAAATTAGGCAATTATTTTCTTAAAATTCATAGATAATTCCTATTTTGAATAATATCATTATTTGAATATGAAAAATCAATCTTCATTTGATAGGCTTTTGTCTATTATGGATCAACTTAGAGCTGAATGTCCTTGGGATCAAAAGCAAACAATGGAATCTCTCAGCCATTTAACTATTGAAGAAACTTATGAATTAATTGATGCTATTTTGAACAGAGATATGAACGAAATTAAAGGAGAGCTGGGTGATCTATTACTCCATATTGTATTTTATTCTAAAATCGCGTCAGAAACAAATGATTTTAATATAAATGATGTAATAAATTCAATATGTGAAAAATTAATTGAAAGACATCCTCATATTTATGGAAATGATACTGCTAAAACAGAGGAGGAGGTTAAGAGGAATTGGGAAAAAATAAAATTAAAAAATGGAAGAAAATCTGTTTTAGAAGGTGTTCCAAAATCATTGCCAGCAATGGTTAAAGCAACTAGAATACAAGAAAAGGCTAGGGGTGTTGGTTTTGATTGGGAAAATATTAAACAAGTTTTTGATAAAGTTAAGGAAGAGTTTTCAGAACTTCATGACGAAGTAATAATTAAAAATAATAAAATAAAAGTTGAAAAAGAATTTGGAGATGTATTGTTTTCGTTAATAAATTATGCCAGATTTATAGGCGTTGACCCCGAATCTGCTTTAGAAAGAACTAATAAAAAATTCATTGCTAGATTTTCTTTTTTAGAGCAAGAAGTAAGTAGAAAAGGATTAAACCTTGATAATATGAATTTAGAAGAAATGGATAAAATTTGGAATAAATCAAAAGGAAGATATCCATGATTTTTTCACCCCCTCTAACTAATAAATTTTTTCGTTACTAAATTATGTACATGAAACATATTATTATTTCTTCAGTTTTATTTATTTATTGTATTTCTGGTTACTCTCAATTTTGGATTTCCAGTGTTTCTACTTCACCATATCCAGCTAATGATTGTGATAATTTATCTATCACTATTAACGGTAATTTATCATCAAGTAATTGTACTTATGTTTCTAATTCTCTTATTTCAGGAAATATAATTACTGTTGATATTAATGTAACCTGTGGAGGAATTGGAATTCCTGTGATTTCACCATATACAGAAATAATAAACCTAGGAATACTCAGCACTAGTAATTACACTTTAGTGGTAAATCAGTATAATTCTGGATCTTTACAGGAAACCAATTTAAGTTCCTTCAATATTGGAACCTGTTGTGCTTCTGTTGCAGCTATTAACTTGGCTAATAATTCAAATTGTATTGGTAATGCCAGTTCTTTTATTGATTTAGGAACTATAGCAGATAGTTTAATTTGGACTGACAATGGAAATATATTTTCCCCAATTTCGTCTGCATTAGGATGGATATATACTTTTAATTCACTTGGTACTCATAGCATAACTTTAACTGCTATTGACAGCAGTGGTTGCTCTGATTCTAGTAATGTGCTTATCACTATAAATAATTTACCTGAAATAATTATGAGTCCTGTTTCTGCAACATGTAATTCTTGTTCAGACGGTGAAGTTTTTGTTTCGGTAGTTTCAGGTCCCATACCTCACCAAATTCTTTGGAGTACAGGTGGAGTAACAAATCCTCTCACTGGACTCAATCCAGGAAATTACATAGCAACATTAACCGACGGTAATGCATGCTCTGTTACTGACTCAGTAACAGTTGGAAATTCAGTAGATATTATTGAAAACAATATTGAATACTTTTCATTTTTTCCTAATCCAACCAGTGGTGAATTCTCTATAAATATCTCAGAAACACAAGCTTTATTTTTAAATATGGAAGTTTTTGATATTTCTGGAAAATTAATTTTAACTAAATGTTTAGAAAAAATAAATAACAATTTTACTTTTGAGTTAGATGTAAATAAAGGTATTTATTTTATTAAAGTGAACGATTTATCTAAAAAACTAATCATTAGATAATTTAACTCATATTTTAATAACATTGCCATTTTTTTTTATTATATTATAAACATGAAAAACATTTTAATTATTTCTTTAATTTTCTTTTGTAGTCTTTCTGCTAGATCATCCCATCTCATGGGTGGAGAAATAGTAGTACAAAATGATCAAGTTGGACAGTACGAAATTCTTTTAACTTTATATAGAGATGTTACTGGAATTCTACTAAACAATAATCAAACTTTAAATGTTTTTGACTCGGCTGGTAATCAAGTTTCAACAATTGTATCCAGCCTTGACAGTACTGCATTTCATCCTGTTTTTGGAATATCAAATACATCTTTATTGCCAAATAATTGTTATGGGACAGAAGTTTATTTTTATTCTGCTGTTTTCCCTTGTTTTATCCCTGGAAATTATACGGTAACTTGGAATAATTGCTGTAGAAATCCTTCCATTGCTAATATGATAAATCCAGGAGCACTTTCCATGTTTTTAGATTGTAATTTCACGGTTGATTTAACTACGACTACTTCATCTCCTTATTTTCTTTCTCCGCCTGTAGTATGTGTTCCAGTAAATAGCCCCTGGCAATATAATCCATTACCATTTGATGAAGAAAATGACTCTTTAAGTTGGTCATTGGACACACCTTATGATTACATCTCTGGAGCTTTTCCTAATGGCTATCCAATCTCTGGTTATTCACTTCCGCCAGCTATATCCGGAGGTGATTTAACGATCAATTCCTTTACTGGCGAATTATCCTGGACAGCATCAATAGTAGGTAATTATGTTTATACGGTTGTCTGCGAAGAATACAGGAATGGTTTAAAAATTGGTGAAATAAGGAGGGATATGCAGTTTATAGTTCTTCCAAATGGTAATTTACCTGCCCTTTCTAATTTAAACAACTTTTCAACAGACCCAAACGGAATTCCTTTTGTTGAATCTATCGCAAACGGCACTTTAACTATAGATTTATTTGTATTAGACAGTAGCTCATTATTTCTTTCTTTTGATGGAATAGGTGAGACATTTGATGATAGTATAAATCCGATGACTAGTACAATTACATCAACTAACAATCCTTACGAAAAGAAGGTTACTCTCAATTGGACTCCAACAAGCAATGATGTTAGGTCAGAGCCGTATATCATTAACTCTAGATTTTTTAATGGTACTTACTCTATGGATTATACTTTTTTTGTTTACGTTAATCAAGATAATACAGGATTAGTTGAATATATTCCAGTAACATTAAAATCTTTTCCTAATCCATCCAATGGATTATTTACATCTCAAATATGTGTAAATAAATCTCAAATTATTGAATATATTATAACTAACAACTTTGGGAAAGTTGTAAGTAATAGAAAAATTAATTTGAAAAATGGAATGAATAAAATTCATTTTAATGAAAATCTTCCTGCGGGAATGTATGTTGTTACTTTTGAATTAGAAAGTGGAGAATCTATATCAAATAAAATTTTGATTAAGAATTAACAATTTTCCTGAACTTCACTAGCAAAGATATTCCTCTGTAAAGCATCCATATAGATAAAGCAATCCACACACTAATTAATTGAGGAATTATTAAATCCAGTAAATAAATAGTTGGAATAAAAAATAAAAATGTTCCTATAATTAAGGTGTTTCTTAAATCTACTGCTTTTCCTAAGCCTTTAAAAATACCATCAAATGTAAAGGCTATTGAATTGAATGGTTGGGCTAGAATTACTATCCAGAATATATTTTCAAAAATTTCAATAACATTTTCATTCGAGTTAAATACTTTGCCAATTAATGGATATAAAAGACTATAAACAGTCATCAAAGCTAAGGCAATTTTAATATTTATTTTTAAAAGTGTATTACCTAGTTTTTTTAATTTTTCATTATTTTTTTCTCCCACATATTTTCCTGCTAATGCATTTCCTGCATTAGAGTAACCATCAATAAAAAAAGCGCTAAAAATCCAAATATTATATCCAATTGTATAGGCAGCTAAAGAGTTACTTCCATAACTATTGGCATATCTATTAGAAATGATAAAAACAAAATTTAAGACCATTGTTCTTACAAACATATTCACGAAAATCAAAATCATTTCCTTGAAAAATGGATTTAATTTATATCTAATTTTAAAATTAAATGGTGTTTTACTTAAGTAGAATATGACACATAATATAGTCATTAATATTTGAGATATTACTGAAGCCCAAGCAGCACCTTTAACTCCCATGGGGGAGATAAAATTATCAACTCCTAAAACAAGTATGTAGTCTAAAAAAATATTACTGAGTCCTCCAATTACACTAATATACATAGCCCAATATGTATTTTGAAATCCTCTAAAAATGCCAAAAAATAAAGCGATTAAAAGACCTAATGGAAGTCCATATAATCTTATGGTGAAATAATTTTCAGAAAATGTATATGTCATAGCATTTATATCACCATATAAAAAGTGAGAAACATTATCATAATTAATACCTAATAAAATGGCTAATATTATGCCTGTTAGTATTGTGACAACTAAAGCTTGAGGAATTAATGATTTTATTCTGTTAATTGTTTGAGCGCCATAATGTCTGCTAATTATAGCAGAAAGTGATGTTCGCATTTGAGCAAACCCCCAAATTAGTGTCGCTATAAGGCCTGCAGCTAAACCAACACCACCCTGTGCAATAGTTGGGTTATTTTCCATTTGACCAATAATAGCTATATCAGCCAACCCAATCAGTGGTTCTGTAATATTGTAAAGTATTGCCGGTATTGCTAAAGAACGAATTTCTTTTTTATCCAGCATTTAAAGGAAATCAATAATATTATGGGTAGAAGCTAACTGAATTCCTTTTTCTGAATTTTTTAATTTACAAGTTTCGTTAATAGGATCATGTTCTAAAAAAAGTAAAAAATCATTTTCATGGGCAAAATTTAAAAAAAATGATTTTTCGTGAAGTGTTTTAAGTGGTCTTGTATCATAACCCATAACATAAGGGAGAGGTATATGCCCAACGCTAGGAAGTAAATCAGCCATAAATGCTATAGATTGACTTTTATATTTAATTATTGGAATCATTTGGCTTTCTGTATGTCCATCTGCAAAAAAAACATCAATATTAGGAAATACTGATTTAGAGAATTCACTATCCCTTTCAATAAATTTTAATTGTCCACTCTCTTCAATAGGTGAGATGTTCTGTTTTAGAAATGAAGCTTTTTCTCTTGGATTTGGATGGTTCGCCAAATTCCAATGCTCTTTATTACTCCAATATATAGCATTTTTGAAAAAAGGTTCTAAAATAGTTCTTTCAGCATTTTTCCAATGAACTGCACCTCCACAATGATCAAAATGTAGATGAGTTAAAAACACATCAGTTACATCATCTCTGGAATAACCTGCATTTTTAAGAGATTTTTCTAAATTATCATCTCCATGTAAGTGATAGTGACTAAAGAATTTATCATCTTGTTTGTTTCCAATCCCAGTATCAATTAAAATAAGCCTTTTATTGTCTTCAATCAGTAAGCTTCTCATGGCCCATGTACATAGATTATTTTGATCTGAAGGATTTGTTCTTGACCATAGTTTTTTAGGAACAACTCCAAACATTGCTCCACCATCTAGTTTGAAATTACCAGTATTAATTACAGAAATTTTCATTCAATAGTTTTTATTAATTGCTTCGTTTAATTTAATGCATTCCATAGCTTGTTTAACATTATGAACACGTAATATCTTAGCTCCTTTAGAAAGCGAGTACATGTTTAAAGCAGTAGTTCCGTTAATAGTTTCTAACTTACTAGTATTTAAAATGTTATATATCATTGATTTATGGCTTAAGCCAACTAGTATAGGTAGATTTAGAACTTTGAAGCTATTAAGATTAGCAAGAATTGAAAAATTATGATCTATAGTTTTTCCAAATCCAAAACCTGGATCAATAATAATATCTTTTACCCCTTTAGATTCTAAAATATCTATTTTTTTGATTAAAAATTTTATAATATCTTTTATAATATTATCATAATATGGTTGATGTTGCATAGTATTTGGATTTCCTTTCATATGCATTAAAACATACGGAACTTTATGTTTAGAAACAACATCTATCATTTCATTATCAATATTCCACGCTGAAACATCATTAATCATCACTGCACCTGCTTGTAAAGCTAAGGAAGCAACTTTGCTTCTGAATGTATCAATTGATAAATTGACTTTGGGAAATCTTTTTATAATTTCTTCAATAAATGGTACAGTTCTTTGTATTTCTGTTTTTAATGACACTTCACTTCCATTTGGTCTAGTAGAGTATCCTCCAATATCAATAATTGTTGCTCCTAGCTCTAAATCATTTTCAACTTTTTTAAGAGCTTTCTCAAGAGAATTATAATTACCTCCATCAAAAAAAGAATCGGGAGTTGTGTTTAATATACTCATAATTACAGGAGTATTTAAATTTAATAGATTTCCATTAAGATTTATAGAATAATTATCAAGTAAATACGTATCTTTCACCTGTTAAATTTTTTTAAGTTTATGTCTAATACTTCTGAGCAATATGATAATGTAATTACCAAATGTACTGAGATTTTTAAAAAGAAAACTTTAGACTATGGCACAGCTTGGAGAATACTAAGGTCCAGTTCTTTAACTGATCAAATTTTCATTAAAGCAAATCGTATAAGAACCATTCAAGATACCGGTTCTTCCAAAGTAAATGAGGGGATAGAGTCAGAATTCATTGGAATAATTAATTACTGTGTTATGGCCCTTATCCAAATTGATATGAATAATGACAATAGAATGGAAATTCCAGCTGACGAAGTCATTGAACTTTATAATAATAAGATTATTCTTTCTAAAGATTTAATGCAACAAAAAAATCATGATTATGGTGAGGCATGGAGAGATATGCGAGTTTCATCTCTTACAGACCTAATATTAATGAAAGTTCTAAGAGTAAAACAAATTGAAGACAATCAAGGAAAAACACTTATATCAGAAGGAATTGATGCTAATTATTTTGATATGATTAATTACAGTGTTTTTGCAATGATTCACTTATCTTAAATAAAAATGAATATAAAATTAACTGCTATTTGGATTATAAGAATTGTTATTGCAATACTTTTTTTAGTTTCAGCATATGCTAAAATATATCATGAACCGTCTGCATATTTTTCAATAACAACATTTGAAGCAAAACAACTAGTTCCTTTAGGTTTTGAATCTAGTTTTTCCGCTTATTTATCTAGGATATTGATTTCTTTAGAATTCTCTTTAGGTGTTTTAATATTACTTCCGTTTCAGCTTAAAAGAATTGTTGTTCCATTAACAATTACAATACTCGCTGCTTTTTGCTTTCATTTAATGATTCAAATTTATTTAACAGGAAACAGTGGGAATTGTGGTTGTTTTGGCGCACTACTTCCAATGACCCCTTTGGAAGCAATAATAAAGAATATTTTTGCTATTGGTCTTTTAGTAATCCTAAACAAATTATTGATGAAAAAAGATTACGACGTAAAGGAAATATTCTATGGTTTTTTAGTGTACGTAATTTTTACAGTTTTAATTTTCTTGTTTATCCCTGTTAAAAGCTCTGATAATATTTCCATCGATTTAAAAGATTACTCTAACGAATCAACTGGATTTTCGGGACCAGAACAGGTTAGTTCGGAATTTGGAGTTTTACTACCTATGGCAGACAGTGGTAGATTAATATTATGTTTCTTTGCTCCCGGCTGCGATCACTGTAGAGCTACTATTAGATCAATAGATTCATTATCTCAAATAACAGCTGATTTTCCAAAAGTTGAAATAATCTTTATGGAAGAAGAAGTAGAGAAAATACCAGAATTTTTCGAATATGCAGGAAATGATTATAGTCATGTAGTTTTAGATATTTCAACATTTTACGATGTTCTTACTTGGGAAAGAGATACACCAGGTATTTTTTATATGTGGAATGGTAATATTCTAAAAGAGTTTAATGGAATTGGTGAAATGTCTTTTAATGCAAAAGAATTAGTCAATATTTTAAAATAAATAAAAAATGAGAAAAAAAATTGTTGCTGGAAATTGGAAAATGAATCTTAATAGAGACAATGCGATTCAACTTTTTAACGATTTGGAAACTAAGACTTTTCCTAATGAAGTAAATGTGATTATAGCACCACCTTCAATCTACTTAGATTCTTTTAGTAAAGCTGTAAATATAAAAATTGCTTCACAGGATGTTTCTTCAAATGAAAATGGTGCATTTACCGGTGAGTTCTCATCAGAAATGTTAAGATCATTAAAATTAAAATACTCAATTGTTGGACATTCAGAACGTAGACAATATCATAATGAATCTGACGATTTAATTTTTTTAAAAGCTAAAAGGTTAATTCAACAAAATATTTCCCCAATATTTTGTTGCGGAGAGTCACTTGAAGAAAGAAAAAGTAAAAATCAGTTCAATATTGTAAAATCTCAGTTGAGTCATATTTTAAATAAATTAAAAAAATCTGAGTTTGAAAAAATTGTTATTGCTTATGAACCAGTTTGGGCAATAGGAACAGGGTTAACTGCTGAGCCCACTGATGCCCAAAATATGCACTCCTTTTTAAGAGAATTAGTTAGCGATAGTTATGGACCTGAAATTGCAGAAAATACATCTATAATTTATGGAGGAAGTTGTAAACCTAATAATTCAAAAGAATTATTTTCCATGAAAGATATTGATGGTGGTCTAATTGGTGGAGCATCTTTAGATTCCAATAGTTTTGAGTCTATAATTAATTCATTTTAAATTGAATTATTTAGAGTTTCAGTTTTTTTTTGATAATAGAAATCCTATAGTTGATGTATTTAAGCAAGAACTAGCCGATATTGGTTTTGAAGCTTTTCAAGAAGATTTAACATATTTCAAAGGTTATATTCCTAAAGACTCGTTCAATAAAAAAGATTTTGATTTAATTTATTTGAATTATAATTTTTTATTCAACTCTTTTAAATTTTCTAAAAAACCTTATCAAAATTGGAATAAAAAATGGGAAAGTGAATTTGAAATAATTGAAATTAATGAGCATTGTTCTGTTCGAGCTTCCTTTCACGAGCCTACTCAAAAAAAATACGACATAATTATAAATCCTGAAATGTCTTTTGGAACTGGTCACCACGAAACCACAAGGTTGATGGCTAAAGAATTATTTAGCCAAGAATTGATTGGAAAATCTGTACTAGACTTTGGTTCTGGAACAGCGATACTATCAATAATTTCTGCTCATCTTGGAGCTAAATATATTGATGCTGTTGAGATTGATGAAAAGGTAAATGCTAATGCTCTAGATAATTTAAAAATAAATAATATTAGATCTGTTAATTTAATAACAGGAAAAGGAAATAATATTCCTACAAAAACTTACGACTTTATTTTAATTAATATAAATAGAAATACAATAATTGAAGAATTTAACTTTTTTTTAAAAGTAGTTAAAGATAAATCAGTACTAATTTTGTCAGGTTTTCTATACTCAGATGTTGATTACATTTCCGACTTTCTTGTAAAAAGTGGATTAAAAATTCTAAATTCAAATAAAGAAAATGACTGGGTAGTCTTAGTTGTGAAATATAACAGAGTATGAAGTTTAAAGTTTTTATTTTTCTTATAGTTTTTATTAGTTATTGTAGCAATAGCTTCTGTCAAAACACTTTCACTCCAGAGCCAGAAAAATTTCTTAAAGATGTTCAGGCTTTTCTAGGAACATATGATAAATCTAAAGCAAAAAAATATGTTAAATCTTTTGAGCCTCTTTGGTTGGGAGATTTTTTCACACCAGGTAACAAAGCTCATGTATATGCAACTTTAAATTCAATGATATCTAAGGGGCTAAGACCATCTCCAGATTTCTTCTCTTATTTCAATGCAATTTATTATTATTCAGACTCTAAGATGAGTCCTGAAAATTTTGAAAAATGGCAAAATGTTTTGGATGAATTATTAAAAAAAGCAACTAATAAGCGGATCCAACAATTTTTAAAAGTATCTGAAAATTTATTTTTAGATGGTACTATTTATCTAACATCAAGATCACAAAAAGCAGCTACTAGATGGACAATTTCTAGAAAAGATAGTTTTGATATTCAATATATAAAAAAAGTTCCTGTTTTTACTTTTAACAATGTTGATTTAAAATGTTTTTCAAAAGGGGATAGTTCTGTTATTTATAATACTAATGGTCAGTATTACCCACTTACTTCAATTTGGACAGGAAAGATGGGTAGGATTGATTGGCAAAGAGCAAGAAAAGATAAAGATGTTTTCTATGCTAAGTTCAATGACTATAATATAGCCTTAAAAAACTCGTCTTATTACATTGACTCAGTAACTTTTTACAGTAATTATTTTGAACTTCCTATAAAAGGTAAATTAACTGAAAAAGTAATTTCTGTTATTTCATATAAACGAGTAACATATCCTGCATTTGAATCTTATGACAAAAGACTTAAAATTAAAAAATTAAATAATAATGAAAATATAGAATTTGATGGGGGTTTTACTTTAAGAGGAAGAAATCTTTATGGATCTGGATCTATAGATAATTTATCAAAATTAAAACTTAGTTATAATGGTGAAGAAATCTTAACGGCTGAATCAATTAGATTTATAATTAATGAAGACGGTATTTCATCGGACAAGGCTAAAATAAAGTTTAATCTTAACAAAGACTCTATTATTCATCCTTCTGCAAATCTAGTCTTTTCAGAAAAAACAAAGTCACTTTTAATTACTAGAGGTAATGATGGGATATCAGCAGCACCATTTTTTAATAGTTATCATCAGTTAGATATGTATACTAAAACATTAGTTTGGAAAATTGGTGACCCATTAATAGATTTTAAAGCACTTGAAGCTTCCGAAGAAACAAGGTCTCAATTTGCATCTTTAAACTTTTTCGATATTAAAACATATGATAATTTAAATACACCATCGGGGAATATTTTAACTGATATAAGAAAATTCTCAAAAAAATTAAATAGTAAAACTTTTACATCATTACAGTTGGCTAATTATTTAAGAAAAAGTATTAATGATTTAAAATTTATACTTTTTAATTTAACAGAATTAGGTTTTGTAATTTATGACGCAGATAGACAGTTGGTAAGCTGCAATGAAAAACTATTTAATTATATTAGTAATAGAGCTGGTAAAAAAGATTATGATGTGTTAATTGTCAATTCTGATGCTCCTACTAATGCTCGATTGAGTCTAAGCTCTTTAGATTTGAAAATATTTGGAATTGATAGAGTAGTACTTAGTCTCAAAAATAAGGTTTGGATAAAACCTCAGGGAAATAGCTTAACGATAAAAAAGAATCGAGATTTAAATTTTGATGGACTTATAACTGCAGGAAAAACTCAGTATTATGGTTCAGATTTTTCATTTGTTTATGACGATTTTAAACTAAATATGGCTCATTGTGATTCAATGTTTATATGGGCTGATTATAAAGAATCTAAACGAAAAGGTAGTCTAGTAAGGACCTTATCTAACATAAGGTCCTTAGAAGGCTTTATTGAAATTGATAATCCAGATAATAAATCTGGTGTTGACACCTCACATCATGAATTTCCTATTTTATATTCTAACAATCCTACTTATGTATATTATAATGATCCTTCTATTCAAAAAGGAATTTACAGTAAAGAAGATTTTATGTTTATTATAGACCCTTTTCAAATGGATAGCTTAGATAAGTTTACTAATGAAGGTTTAGACTTAAAAGGATTATTTAAATCTGGTGGGATTTTTCCAGATTTTGCAGAATCGTTAACTATTATGCCAGATTACTCACTAGGCTTTACAAGAAATACACCAATTGAAGGATATAAAATTTACAACCAATTAGCTAGCTATGATAATGAAATTAGATTGTCTAACGAAGGGCTTAAAGGGACAGGAACTATCGAATTTTATACTTCTACTGCAATTTCTGATAATATAACCTTTTTCCCAGATTCTGTCACAGCATTAGCACATACTTATTTAAATAAAAAACAAGAATCAGATCCAGAAATCCCTTTAGTTAAAGGAACAGATTGTAAAGTTTCTTACATTCCTAAAGAAAGTTTATTATACGCATATTCTTTAGATTCTAATTTTTTATTCTTTGATAATGAAGAATCTGACTTGTTAGGAGAATTAAAATTAGGATATGATGGGATCATTGGTAAGGGAATTATGCGATTTGGTAAAGGAGAGGTAGAGTCTTACAGATATACTTATGAGACAGATCTAATATTAGCGGATACCTCTGAGTTTAGATTGGTTTCTTTAAATGATGATTTAGATGCTTTATCATTTAAAACTCAAAATCTAAGTGCGAGAGTAGATTTTGAAACAAGAATTGGAGAATTTAAATCAAATTCTGGTGAAAGTTTTGTGACATTTCCTGAAAATCAATATATATGCTACATGGACCAATTTAACTGGTATATGGACAATGATAACTTAGAAATGGAAAATAGTAAGCAAGCTGCTGCTGATATTAATATTGATACAGATTTAGATTTGGCTAGTTCCAACTTTTTCTCCATTCACCCTGAACAAGATTCTTTAAATTTTGGATCATCTAAGGCAAAGTTTGATGTGAGACGAAAAAGAATTTCTTGTAATGAAATAAAATTTATTAAGGTTGCAGATTCGAGAATAACACCTGATAGTGGTAAAATAGTGATTAGAAGAAAAGCTAAAATTGATGCATTAGAAAATGCTAAAATATTAACTAATGACATTACTAAATATTATTCTATTTATGACGCCGATGTAGAAATTTTCACAAGACATAATTATTTGGCATCTGGTATATATGATTTTACAGATTTGAACGGTGATAAACAAAATATTTTATTCTCTGAAATCAAACCAGACACTACAGATCAAACCCACGGTAAAGCAGTAATAAAGAAAAATAAAGATTTTAAAATAAGTCCAAACTATAGTTTTTATGGTGATGTTAATTTATCATCAACTGTGGAAAATCTTGAATTTAGTGGATATACTCAAATTGCTCATAGTTGTAAAAATATCAATCAAGAGTGGATTGGATTTAGTGCTGTTATAGATCCTATTGATATTTATATTCCAATCAAATATGATTCAACTGAGAAAAATTCTAACAACAATAACATTTACTCTGGAATGGTATTTAATAATACTGACTCACTTTCATTATATCCATCTTTTCTCTCCTCGAAAACAAATGATAATCATATGGATATGATTAGTGCAGATGGATTTCTAAGGTATAATTCTTCTAAAAAAGAATACCAACTTTCCAACAGAGACAAATTAACTGAGTATAAACTTCCTGGAAATTATACATCTTTAAATATTGAAAGTTGTAGATTAAAATCTGATGGGAAATTTGATTTCACTATAGATCTAGATCAGGTTAATGCTATTCCAGCAGGTGAAATTAAGTTTAATCCAAAAAAGTGGGATACAGACTTTAAGACTTCTACAATGTTTGATTTTCTTTTTAGTGAAGATGCTTTAAATAATTTAAGTAAAACAATTTTAGACTTTCCTAACTTAAGATCATTAGATACTGAAAATTCTTACTATGAAAAAGCTTTAAGAGAATACGTAGGAAATGATGCTGCTGAAAAAATGATTGAGGATATTCTAATAAGTGGAAAAATTAAAAAATTTCCAGAGAGTTTAGAAAAACCTTTCTTTTTTGGTGATATAAGATATAAATGGAACTCTAATAGAAAAGCATATGTATCTTATGGAGACATTGGAATTTCTAATATTAATAAGAAGCAAATCAGAAAATATGTAAAGGGTAAAGTTGTTATTTCTAAAAAGTTGACTGGAAACGATATCACCATCTATTTACAATTAGATAAAGATAATTTCTACTATTTTAATTATAAGAAAGGATTGATGAAAGTATATAGTTCTAATGATGATTTTAATAAAATCATTTCAGAAACTAAAAAAGATGAAACCAAAAATAAGATTAAAGGTAAATTAGATTATCAATTTATGCTAGGTGCTCCAAAAGATGTTGCGCCATTTGTAGCTACTTATATGAAATAAAAAAATGCAAAATATATTTGAGTTAAATAATGTAATTGCAGTTTTATTAGCTTATTTTATAGGATCTATTCCCTCTGCTATATGGGTTAGTAAATGGTTTTTTGGGGTTGATGTAAGAGATTATGGAAGTAATAATGCAGGTGCAACAAACACCTTTAGAGTAATTGGTAGAGTTGCTGGTTTTACAGTACTTTTTTTTGATATACTAAAAGGTTGGATTTCTGTTAAAATTCTTACCACACTAATTCTCTATACACCCAATTCGGTAGAATTTATTAATATGGAATTAGTTGTTGGAATAACAGCTGTTTTAGGACATGTTTTTCCTATTTATGAAAAATTTCAGGGAGGAAAGGGGGTGGCTACCTTAATGGGTATAATTTTAGCTATAAATTTTTCAGCTGCAATAGGATGTGTTATTATTTTTTTACTAATATTTATTTTCACTAGTTACGTATCTTTGGGAGCAATTGTAGCAGCCATTTTTTTCCCATTCATAACTATATTTATTATTCGAGTTGAGTCAATTTCTGTAATTTATTTTTCTATTTTCATTTCAATTTTAGTTATTTTAACACATAAACCTAATATTTACAGATTATTAAATAAAGATGAAAACAAGATGAAACTTAAACTAAAAAATAAATAATAAAATCAGAGTTTGAGATTAATTAAGTCATATTTCTTTTTGGTTTTTCTATCATTACCTTTTATTGGATTATCGCAAGAGTCTTTTAAAAATGAGGCTGAAAAAATTAAGTACTCCAATAAACTATTTGAAAAAAAACAATTTATTGAGGCAGAACCTCTCATGTTAAGCTTTTTAAGTAATAAAAACAACGCAGAGTATAACTTTAAATATGGAGTCTGTGTTTTATTCAAATATGCTGATAAATCTAAAGCAATTCCGTACCTTAAAAAAGCAATTAAAGATGTTAATGTTGACCCAAGAGCATTTTTCTATTTGGGAAGAGTATTCCATTACAATTACCTTTTTCAAGATGCATTAGATAATTATAATAAGTTCAGAAAACTTTCTGATGATAAGCAGATTAAGTCCCTTGAGCTTGATATGTATATTAAAATGTGTGAAAATGGACAATCTTTAATGAAGAATCTATCTGACATAGTTGTTATTAATAAAAAGTCCACTGCCTTAAATAAATTTAATTATAGTTATGATCTAAAAAAAATAGGTGGAAGAATATTACCTACTGAAGAATTTCAAACAAAATTAGATAAGAAGAGAAATCATAGACCTATTATTTATTACCCGCCTGTTAAAGATTTATTGTTTTATTCAAGCTATGGTGAAAATGGGGATAACGGTTTAGATATTTATTACAGAAAATGGCTTTCTAGTGAAAATTGGTCTGAACCTAAATTATTACCTGAAAATATTAATTCCTCTAAAGATGAAGATTTTCCTTTTTTAAATGCTGATGGAACTATCTTTTACTTTTGTTCTAAAGGGCATAACTCTATGGGTGGTTATGATATTTTTAGGTGTAATTTTGAATCTTCTTCCAATGATTTTGGCCCAATTAGTAATTTGGACTACAAAATAAATAGTACTGATGATGATATTTTATATATAGTAGATAAAAATAATGAAAATGCAATTTTTTCCTCAAAAAGATCTTCAGAAGGTGGTAAAATAGAGGTTTATGATGTAAAGGTTAAGGTATTGCCTATGCAGAACATAATTATAGCCGGTACTTTTAAAAATAGTATTCTTCCAGAAGATATTGAAGCTAATATTAAAATACAGGATATTAGAACTAATAAATTAATTGCGAGTTATACTGTTGGAAAAGATTCTAAATATAACATATTACTTCCTAATTCTGGAAAATATAAGTTCATTGTAGAGACACCAAAAAGTGAAAAAATTCACGCTGGTCTTGTTGATGCCCCTCCACAAAAAGAATTAAAAGCTTTGAAACAAGAAATTGAGCTTATTAGAAAGAACGGTGAAGAAAAGTTAATTATTAAGGATTATTTTGATCAATCTCCAGAAAATGAAGCAACTATTATTGCCAATCTTCTTAAAAAAATGTCTGAACCAGAAATTAATATTGACCAGTTTCCAGACAGTGTATTGAACGAAATTGCTGTAAACAATGCTGCAGGAATTATTAATGAAGATGTTGAAGTAATTATTGAGGAATCTGTAACTTATAATGACAGCTTAAATGAAGCAACCACTGATTTTGTAGATAAAAAAGAAAACCTTATTAAAATTAAAAAACAAAGCATTGAGAAAATAAATGATCAAAAAATACTGGTTTCAAATATTGCTAAAGTGAAAAATGAAGAGTCTTTAAAATATGCAGAGCTGGCAGACAAAATTTTATTAAATATTAATTCTGAAGTAGATGATTCAGTTAAAAATATACAATTACAATTAGCTGCAGAGTATAATTTGAAATCTAAAATTTTAAATGAAGAGGCTAACTATTCTATTTCTACTGTTAAAAGACTTGAAAAAGATCAATCTAAAAAAGAAAATGAAATTCTTACTCTAAATAAAATAAGTTCTGAAGATGAAATGTTAGCTGAAAGTTCTGATAATGATATACTTGTTTCAATAAGTAAGGAAATTGACAATGTAGAATTTAAAGAAAAATCTTCCTTACAGAAAATAAGGCAACAAGCAAAAGTGAAAGAAGAAGATTCGGAAACTCATCTAAATAAAGCTCAAAATTTAAGATCTGATCAGGAAAGTTTAATTTTTCAAATTGATAAGGAAAAAGAAATTTTAAATAATACTAAAAAGAAGAAGGTTATTGCTCAGCAAAATTTAAAAATTAAAGAGTTAGAAGAAAAAGTATCTGATTTGGAGAACGAAATAGAAAATAGTTTTGAATTATATGAAACATCAGAACTTGAAAAAAAACAATTAGTTAATGAAGCAGATAATTTAGAAAGAATACAACTTTCCAAAGAATATAAAGATATAGAACTTGAAACTAATATTGATTTAGTTGTTCTAGAAGAAGATAATTCATTTGTTAAAACTAATTTAATAGACAAAAATAATCCCCAGCTAGAGTCATTTGCAGTTGACATGACAAAAGTTAATAGAGAATTAAATATTGAAACAAATAATACTGAAAATGATCTTCAAGCAGATAATATTAACTTAAACAATGAAGACCCATCTAACGTTTCCTCAAAGTTGAATGAAGAAAGTTCTAAAAATAACGAAGAGTCTATAATTACTAATAATAATTTTTCAAATGAACTAAACGAATCAGTAATTAGTTCTGAAAATAACTTAAATAATGATTCATCTCAATCACTAATAACAAGCAATAAACTAATTGAAGAAATCATTAGTGAACAAGAGAAAGAAGATATAGAATATGTTGAAAATTTACCAATAGATATACCAATTGCTGAAGATATAGAAGAAGTGCCTTCTAAAACCATTAATGGAGTTGTTTTTGATTCTAAATCTAGCCCAGAAACTTATAAAGTTGTAGCTATGGTGGACGATGATATTGAGTTTACACAAGATAAATATGAGAACGAAACAAATAATAAAATTATTGAAATAAATAAAAAAACTATAGATAAGGTAAATGTTTTCTCTTCTAAAACTGATGAATTAGAACTTCAAAAATTAGATATTTCTACAGATAAAGGTCAATCTAAAATTGATAAAAAAATACTTAAGTTAAAAAAGAAAAAGGCAAAAGCTCAGCTAAAAATGTCAGACGACATGGCGTTTGTAAATGAAAATGAGTTAAAACATTTAACCAGTGAAATCTCATCAACTAAAAAAGAGATTCTCGAAATTAATTCAGAAAATTTCAAGGTAAAACAGGGTAGAGAGTTTGAAGACGCTGCAATTGTTCTAATATCCAAATCAGATTTATTAAGGGAAGAAGCAAAAAGTGAGAAAGACAAATTTAAAAAGGGTAAATTAATTGAAGAAGCTATCCAAAATGAAAACACAGCCATTAACTATCTTAAAAAATCTAAAAAGCTATATTCTGAGGCAATAGTTGAAGATTTTTCCAACGATAAACTTTCTGTTGCCAAGTCCTTAAACCCCAACCAAACTAAACAATCAGTAAGGTTAGATAAACTTTCTCAAATTGCTTTAGAAGAATCGAAACAATTAAAAGAAAAATCTATTGCTTTAAAAGAAGAAGGTAACAACATACAAGCAAAAGAATATGAGAATTTAGCTGAGATTCAAAAAGTGAAATCATCAAATTATAAACAAAAATCTCTTGATTTTAAGGAAATAGAAATGGCGATTGTAAATGATATTAAAATATCTAAATCCTTAGTTGATGCAGAAGTAATGACCATTGCATCATCTTCTGAATTTAAGTCTTATTATAAAAGTGAAAAAGTAGTTAAAGATCTTGAAATTGAGAACCAGAAAATTAAAGCTAAGAAAGATGGATATACTACTATTTATAATCAGATGAATGCAAAGTCTGAAGCACTTTTACAACAATCAAAAAATGAATCAGATCCAAAAACAAAAAGTAAATTAATTAAGGAGTCTAAATCTTTAAATATTGAAGCAAATAAAGTAAAATCTTTCTCTGACGCTTTAGTGAACAGTATGGATTCTGTAAGCAGAGAAATTAAGAACAAACAAATGGAACAAGCTATGGTTTTACAGCTGTTAGATTCCACTCAAAAATCACAAATTAAGGCTTTATCATTTTCTGGTAAAGGAGACAGTATACTTTCTTTAGTTTCGGAAATTGATACAATTACAAATGATTCAATATATTCTGATCTAGTTGAAGAAGAACCTATTGTTGAAGAAGAATCTATTATAGTTGAAGAAGAATCTATTATAGTTGAAGAAGAACTTAAAGTTGAACAAGAAGAAACTAGGTCAGCAAATGAAGCTGATATATTTTCAAAAGACTATGTGCCACCATCAATTATTACAGAGAATATTTTTAAAATAACAAATCAACAAATTTATTCAAATAGTAACCCAATTCCATTAAACCCAAAAATTCCAAAAGGTTTAATATATATGGTTCAGGTAGGAGCTTTTAGAAACCCAATTCCTCAAGACTTATTTAAAGGTTTTGCACCAGTTAGTGCGGAGAAAGTAAGAGATGATATTACACGATATAGAGTAGGCTATTTTAAATCTATCCAAAATGCTAATGATGCCAAGAATCAGGTAAGGTCTTTAGGATATAAAGATGCATTTGTTGTTGCTTTAAATAATGGAGGAAGAATTAAATTATCTGAAGCAAGAGTCTTTCAAGCTAGTTCTCCAAATATAAATAAATCTCCTCTTGTTGAAAATAATAATCTTTCTAGCTTAAAAGACCAAATTGCTAATGATAAAACTTTAGCATATGCCAAAACAATAGATCAAATTAATGGACTTTTTTATTCTGTTCAAATCGGAGCTTTCTCTAAACCACTTGCAAAAAACAATAATTTAAATATTTCTCCATTAATAGTTAGTAAGTACAATAATTTATATAAATATTCTACTGGTGAATATCCAAATATTCAATTAGCTACTGCTAAAAAAGTACAACTAATAAATAATGGATTTTTAGAAGAAGCATTTGTAATAGCTTATAATAATGGTAGAAAAATTTCTGTAAATAAAGCAACTTTAATAAAACCTGAAAAAGTAACAGAGTCTAATAGTCCAACTATATACTATATAGATTTTGGTACTTACAAAGGGAATTCACCTAAAAGTTTAAATCCTGGCAATTTAGAACTAAGAAGCTTTAATGTCAAATCCAGATCAAGATTTGATGGGAAACAGTTTTTTAGTGAAAAATACAACTCTCTTTCCCAAGCACAGACTGCTATTAATAAAGTACCTGAAAGTTTATCAAAATCTAAAATTGTAAAATCTAGTAGAGACGATTTTAGATTTAATTATGAATATAAAGTTCAAATTGGTAGTTTTAATCAGGTTACTCAAAAGATTCAATCTAAGTTTGATAATCTGAAAAACCTTAAAATTTCACCTAAAAATAATAATGGTTTAAATACATATTACACAAAATCAAGAGATGATTACGAATCCGCTGCTACTGATTTAAATGCATGTAAAACACAAGGCCTACTAAACGCAAAGGTTGTTGTGTTTAAAGACGGAGTAGAAACAAACCTTGAACAAATATTAAAATCTTTTAAATAATTTAAGAAAATTATTACTTTAGCTTAAATGAGTGATCAACAACAATTAGCAGAGGATATTATTTTATCAGAAATCCTAAATCCTCAGAAGGCAATATTGTTATTTAATGATGATGTAAATAGCTTTGACCATGTCATTGATTCTCTCTGTAAATATTGTGATCATGACTCTATCCAAGCAGAGCAGTGTGCGTGGATTGTTCACAATAATGGAAAATGTCTTGTTAAAAAGGGAACTTATGAAGACCTTAAACCTATATGCAATGCTTTAACAGAAAATGGTTTAAGCGCTAAGATTCAATAATATCAATAACTTCGTATTAAAATTGGCCTCGTAGTTCAACTGAATAGAATACCTGATTACGGCTCAGGCGGTTACAGGTTTGAATCCTGTCGAGGTCACTAATTTAAACCCTTATCATATTGTTAATCAATAAGTTAAGGGTTTTGTTTTTGTATTATGTTCCAATTTATGTTCCAATTATTGGATTTTTTCTATTTTTGATATGTGAAAGGGAATATATTTTATTCATTAAGTTTTCAGAAAAAAAAGTCGGAATATTCAAAATCTGAACTGTTACCTATAATTCTTAATTACTATTATAAGGGGGGAAAACTAAGACAATCTACAGAACTAAAAGTTAAAATTAAAGATTGGAATTTAAATAAAACAGAAGGGGAATGGGTGAAAAAGGGAGACGAATCTTTTGAAAATAAGAATGTTATTCTTCAGAAAAAACTTAATGATTTTAATGAACTTTTACTTGAAATCAGATTAAGTCAACTTGAACCAACAATTGAATCTGTAAAATCTTTTTTAAGTAGAAATAAAAAAGTTTATGAAACTAAGACTAAGAAAAGATATACAGTTTTACTTCATTTAAATAAGTTTAGAGAAAGAAAAAACAGAGATGTAAGAATTAGAAGTGGAACCAAAAGAACATTAAATAGTAATATAAATAAGATAGAATCTTTCATTAAGGATTTTCAAAATAATAATGGTTTTCAATATTATTTAGATGAAATTAACAGTGAGTTTCAAGAGAACTTTCTTGAGTTCTTGTCAGAATTAGGTGAATCAATATCTACTATTAGAAAAAGATTTTCTGTACTACGAACATTCTATAATTGGTGTAGAGATAGTGGGGTAATTGATAGGAGTCTAAAACTCATCGATTTACCAATAGAACAGAGTAGGAGTAAGGTGTTTTTAAATATTGATGAAGTGATGAAACTCTATAGATTTGATGAGTTTAATTTTGAGAATAAAAGTCATTCAAATTATACCTCAACATATTACCTTGATGAAAACAAAAAAGGTGAAGTATCTTATACTAATTATGAATTGTATAAAGATATTTTAGTCTTTGGATGTGGATGTGGTTGTAGATACTCTGATGTTGTAAATTTAAAAGTTGGAAATCTACAGTTTCCAAAGAAAGATGATAAACATGGTTTTTTAATCTATAATATGGTTAAATCTAGAGTTTCTAAGGAAGTAAGTGTACCAATGAATGATATTACTACTCAAATATTCAGAAAGTACTCATATAATAAAACAAAAGATGATTTTTTGTTTCCTAGAAATACATTAGGAAATCAAATTTCATCTGAAAAAATCAATAAGAATATTAAAAACATTACCCAAATAATTGGTTTAAATAGGTTGATAAGAAGACCTAAATTAAATGTGAGAGGAGAGGTTGTTAAGGATACTAAGGTTATGTTTCCATTACACGAACTTATTACTACTCATTGTATGAGAAGAACATTTATACAAAATGGAGTAACTCAAGATATTCCTATCAATGTATTGAAAGAAATGAGTGGACATTCAAGTCTACAAGTTATTGAGAAGTATTTTGAGACTACAAAAGAACAAATGAAAGTTGGTCATCAGTTTTTTTCATTATCAGATGAAAAACCTTTTGATATTCAAAAAATAAGAAATCTAAAATCAGAATATTTAAATGATAAAATCAAAAAAGAAGATTTTATAGAAAGATTATTGAAATTAATATAGAAATAGGTTTTCTATAGGGTAAAAAATTGGGTTCGATATAAAAACGGAGTAGATAGAGTTTTCTGAAAAAAGGTTGGTTCGGATTACATTAAAATACCCCCACCCACTGGTGGTTCCATTCATCCTATTCCACCAATCGATTCAGATTTATAAATTAAGTCATTAATTAACCTCTTCTCCGTCTTTGAAGGTTCTTTTTTCTTTCAACTGACCGTTTTCATAGTAAATTTCGATATCACCATCTTGTTTTCCTTCTTTGTATGTTCCTTTCAAACTTAACTGACCGTTTTCATAGTAATTTTCGAAATCACCATCTTCTTTTCCTTCTTTGTATGTTCCTTTCAAACTTAACTGACCGTTTTCATAGTAAATTTCGATATCACCATCTTCTTTTCCGTCTTTGTAGGTTATTTTAGTTTTTAACTGACCGTTTTCAAAGTATTTTTCGATATCACCATCTTGTTTTCCGTCTTTGTATGTTCCTTTCGACCATAACTGACCGTTTTCAAAGTATTTTTCGAAATCACCATCTTCTTTTCCTTCTTTGTATGTTCCTTTCAAACTTAACTGACCGTTTTCATAGTAAATTTCGATATCACCATCTTCTTTTCCTTCTTTGTATGTTCCTTTATTTTTTAACTGACCGTTTTCAGAGTAATTTTCGATATCACCATTTGGTTTTCCGTCTTTGTATGTTCCTTTCGACCATAACTGACCGTTTTCAAAGTAACCTTCGAAATTACCATTTCGTTTTCCGTCTTTGAAGGTTCCTTTCAAACTTAACTGACCGTTTTCATAGTAAATTTCGATATCACCATCTTCTTTTCCGTCTTTGTATGTTCCTTTATTTTTTAACTGACCGTTTTCAAAGTAAATTTCGATATCACCATCTTCTTTTCCTTCTTTGTATGTTCCTTTAAATTTTAACTGACCGTTTTCAAGGTATTCTTCTACTAACCTCTCTTTTCCTTCTTTGAAGGTTTTTTTTTCTTTCAACTGACCGTTTTTATTCTCGATAAGTGTTCCACTAAAAGGGACTCCTTTGTAGTATACGATTCCTTTTTTAGTTATTTCGATATAATCAAACTCTTCAGAATCCTTATCAATAGTTGGTCCACTAGAATCACAACCAAAAATAACTAATGACAGTGAAAGTATAATTATGTAGTTAAGTAGTCTTTTCATAACAATTTATTGTATCCTACAATACTAATCTATAATTGTATATAATACAAAAAAAGATAGTTCATTTAGGTAGTCTTACCTACATTCAATACTGATAATTAACTATTTACCATTGTATTTAAAATACTATTCAACCCAACCATTAAACTGTTTCAACATACTTTCTAACCTTTACTACTGTTTTGGTTGATACACCTAATCTTCCACTTATATCTCTTACTGATTTACCCTTTTCTAATAGTGAAACTATCTTTTGAGTTTTTTCTTTCTTTAGGAAATCACTTCGGTTTTCTGTAGTTCCTACCTTTCTTCCCAACTTACCACCATTCATCACATACATCTTTCTACCCATCTCAGTTCTTTCCAATATGTTTTCTCTTTCCAATTCATAAAGTGAACTCATTACTGATGTGATTAGATTCCAAATTGGATTCTTCTTTCCATTTACCATAGATTGAAGATTCCCCATAATCTTTACAATCACATTAACTCCGTTATCTTCAAAGAATTTAAGAGTAGTAAGGGTATCAATGGTATTTCTACCTAATCTACTGAGTTCTTCAACAACTACTTCAGAAACTTTCCCATCATTAACCAACTGAGTTAGTTTATTCCCTTCAGTTCTTTCAGAAAATGGAATCTTTCCACTTACACCTTTATCAAATAGAGTTAAATCGTATTCGTTTTTATCCAAATCGAATCGTTTTCCTTCTTGTTGTATCGTTGAGGTTCTGTTGTATTTTACTTTCATAAATGTTGTACTTTAATATTCAATTCAAAAATACAACAATTGTACTTTAAATCCAAGGAATAACAGGGTATTCGGTGTGTTCCATTATGTTACAAATTATTAGAACACATAGTTTCCTATTCATCTTGATTTAAAATCTTATTGAATGGGTGTTTTTTTGGTATATCTTGGATTGTAATTTTGGTTCATAATGAAAGATCTGTCATCATATTTTAGTTCGTAAATCCCACTCCCAGAACACATAGAGTTTATTGTATGAAGGTTGTGTTTGGAAGAGTTATTGTATTCTGTATTTTCTACAATACTTTGGTAATCATCTTTACTTTTAAGTTTATAATATTTCCAACCTTTCATAGTCTTAAAGGGTTTTTGGAACTCATTTGTTAAATCAAAATGAACTCCATTATATTCGTTCCAACTATGGGATAGGTAAAACGTTCCATTTGTAGTATTCACCCAACATTTTTCATCAGTTATGTGTAGAAATTCTGTTGTAATCCATTTTATCCCTTTTGATTTTTGTTTCTCTATATGTTTAACAACTTTGGAATAGTGTTTTACAAGATATGGGAACTTTTGTTTTACAAAATCAAACCATTGATAAACGTTGTCTGAATACCAACCTCTACAAGTCTTTATTCCTTTAATGTTAAGAGATAATAAGGACGAATTGACGTGACAATTCCCTCTTCTTATCGGATATTTTTTAATATGTTTTTCTATTTGGGATTGTATATCCAAAGGAAGATTCTTGTAAGATGTTATATAAAGTATATCTTCAACATCTTCACCGAAAACATAATCTCCATGATAATTCTTCCAAATATTTTTAGAGAGTTTTGGTAAATCTTGTGTTAGGTTAGATAGTGTAATAGTATCCTTATCTAAACAACACTTTTTGAATTTCTTACCACTACCACAAGGACATTTCTCATTTCTACCTACTTTACTTTTTACTTTACTATTCATATTTCTATTTTTAATTGTTAGTGTTGTTAAATGGGGTATCTCCCCTTAATCAACATACCTAATTTACGAAATAGTTGTATCTTTTAAAAGTAATTACTATTTTAGATACAACTTAAAAGTGTATCTAAAATGAAACCCAAAAAAGGAAGAAAGAAAACCCATAAATTCAACTCTGAGGATTTTAAAAAACTATCTACTGAAGAACGAAGGTTGAGGGGTAGAATCTCAACTCTAAGAAGGATGATTAAGAAAAGGGAATCTGATATTGAAGAACTGATGAAACCAATTCTAAAGAAACGAAAAGAGATAAAGAAAATTCAATCGGAGTTATCTGATATTACAGAAACCTTTAAGAGTTCAAACTATAATTTCCCAAAGTTTAGAGTAGAGGGATATACCATTGTGAAAGGTAAAGATGAAAATGGGGATGATAAATACCACTCATATTACAGGGGTGTATGGTATGTTAACTCAAAGAAAAAACAGAAGTATTTAGGTTCTGAGGAATCAGTATGGGAGAAGGTGAAAACAAAGTTTCCTAATTCATTTAAGAAGGATGAATCCATTTTAGATTTCTTTCTCAATGATCTTCAAATGAAGTTTTGGAAAGAAGAATATGAAGATTTTAAGAAATAGGTTTTCTAGAGAGTAAACCCCATTAACCTCTATATTGTTAATTCACGAAAAATTCACGTAATTTACGTTTCATAACTGAGAAGTACTATGTCAAACCACAACGAAATATCATCATTTATTTGGAATGTCTGTGACGATGTTCTAAGAGGATTATTTAAACAACATGAATATGGAGATGTAATTCTTCCTTTTGTAGTTCTAAGAAGATTAGATTGTGTTCTTGAAGGAAAGAAAGATGATATCATCAAAGTTCACCAAGAGTATAAAGATAAATTTGATGACACCTCTAAAATCATCCATTCAAAACTTAATTTAAAGTTTTCAAATTACTCAAGATATGATTTGAGAAGGTTAAAAGATGAACCTAATAAACTTTCTGAAAACTTTTATGATTACCTAAGTTCGTTCTCTACGAATGTTCAAGACATAATCAAAAACTTTGGTTTACAGAAACATATAGATAAGTTAGAATCCAACAATAAATTATATCTACTTGTAGAAAAGTTTACAGATGTTGATTTACACCCATCTAATATAGATAATCATGTGATGGGAAACATCTTTGAAGAACTCCTTAGAAAGTTCTCTGAGATGAGTAACGAAACAAGTGGGGAACACTATACTCCAAGAGATGTAGTAAACCTTTTGGTTTCATTGGTATTCTCCTCTGACAAAGAAAAACTCTCAGACCCAAACAAAATAATCTCTGTTTATGACCCTTGTTGTGGAACTGGTGGAATGTTAACCATTGGAAAAGATTGGGTACATGAAAATATTAATAAAGATGTTGATATCAACTTATTTGGACAAGAACTCAATCCACAAACCTATTCAATTTGTAAATCTGATTTTCTAATTACAGATGAAGAACCAGACCATATCAAATTAGGTTCTACTTTAACTAATGACCAACATTCAGAGGAAAATAGAAAGTTTGATTATATGATTACGAATCCACCATTTGGGGTAAGTTGGAAATCAGAACAAAAACAAATTAAAAATGAATCTGAGGAATATGGTGGAAGATTTTCAGTTGGTACCCCAAGGGTGTCAGATGGTTCACTACTCTTTTTACAACACCTTATCTCCAAAATGGAAACTCAAGGTTCAAGAATTGGAATTGTATTCAATGGTTCTCCTCTTTTTACAGGAGATAGTGGTTCTGGAGAATCTGAAATCAGAAAATGGATTATAGAAAACGATTGGTTAGAAAGTGTGGTTTCTTTACCAGACCAACTCTTTTTTAATACGGGTATCTCAACTTATATATGGATAGTGACGAATAAAAAGAATTCTCAACGGAAAGGTAAAGTACAACTCATTGACGGTTCTTCATTCTTCAAGATAATGAAGAAATCTTTGGGAAGTAAACGAAAGTTCATTGATGAATCTCAAAGAGAACAACTACTTCAAACTTATCAGAACTTTGAAGATAACGAACACTCCAAAATTTTTGATAATGAATTCTTTGGATATACCAAGATAACCATAGAACAACCAAAGGTTGAGGATGGTGAAGTAATAAGAGATAAAAAAGGAAATCCTAAACCTGATTCTAAACTTAGAGATTCAGAAAGAGTTCCATTATCAAAAGATATTGAAGAGTATTTTAATAGAGAGGTAGAACCACATCTTCCCAACTCATGGATTGATTTTAATAAAAGTAAAGTTGGTTATGAAATCAACTTCTCCAAATACTTCTATAAATACAAACCACTTCGTTCATCAGATGAAATTTCTCAAAATTTATCAGAGTTAAAAAAAGAATCTGAAAACTTACTTAACCTAATAATGGATTGATGAAGAGATATGATTCATATAAGGATTCAGGTGTAGAATGGATTGGAGAAATTCCGACGAACTGGAAATCTAAAAGATTTAGTTATTCAATCGACATTCAAAAAGGTAAAATTCCAAAAAACTTAACTGATAAAAAGTTGGTTGACAGTTTACCATACCTTTCAATGGGTGTGTTAAGAGGAGATGAACCTCTGGAATTCTCAAATGAAAGTGGAGTTGTTCATGTATCTAAAGGAGATATTGGTTTACTTTGGGATGGTTCAAATTCAGGAGAAGTGATACGAATCAATAGAGAAGGAATACTTTCCTCAACTGTTTCATTACTTTCACTAAAAGATGATTCTATTGACAAAGAATTCTCTTTTTATCTGTTGAAGTTTTACGAAAATGATTTTAGAGAAAATACTATTGGAATGGGAATTCCTCATGTTAGTGGTGACCATGTTAGAGAATCTAAGTTGATAATACCACCCCTATCCGAACAACAACAAATCGTATCCTTCTTAGATACTAAAACCTCACTCATTGATTCTCTGATTGAGAAAACCCAACAAAAGATTAAACTACTCAAAGAGAAAAGAATCTCTATTATCAATGAATTAGTTACCACAGGATTGAACCCTAATGTGGGGATGAGGGATAGTGGTGTAGAATGGATTGGGAATATACCGATTGGTTGGGATTTCGTAAAACTCAAACAACTTTTTTACATCAATAAACGAATTTCTGGTGAATTAGGGTATGATGTTCTTTCTGTAACACAAAGAGGTCTGAAAGTGAAGGATTTGGAAAATAACAAAGGACAACACTCTATGGACTATTCAAAATATCAATTTGTTTACGAAAATGATTTTGTGATGAATCATATGGATTTAATTACTGGGTATGTTGATTTATCAAAACAACTAGGGGTTACAAGTCCTGATTATAGAGTTTTTACAAAAACCAGTGAAAAGGTCCATAACCAGTATTATTTATACATATTTCAAATGTGTTATATACGAAAAATCTTCTACGGATTAGGTAGAGGAGTTTCTAATCTTGGAAGATGGAGGTTACCTTCAATTGAGTTTTTAAATATGTATCTCCCATTTCCGAGTCTAAGTGAACAACAACAAATCGTTGAGTATTTAGATGAACAAACTGGATTAATTGATAAAACAGTTTCAATTGAAGAAAAGAGAATAGAACTCCTAAAAGAGTATCGTCAATCCCTTATCTCTGAAGTAGTAACTGGTAAACGAAAAGTAGTTTAATTATGGTAAGAGTACCCACAGAAAAACGATACGAAGAACATATTGAAAAAGAACTCAATTCTCTTTTAGATGATGGTTTACAATTTCATTCTAAGGTTCACCAAAGAGATGATAGTTGGTACGATAAAGACCTTTGTGTTGTAGGAGATGAGTTCATAGAATTTCTAAAGGAAACCCAAAAGGAAACCTATGATAAACTTGAAAAAAAATATAAAGAGAATACTCATAAAAATGTTCTTAGTAGGTTAAATAAGGTAATAAAATCAAAAGGACTGATTCATGTTCTTAGAAAAGGATTTGATGATGTACATGGTGGAAATATTAAAACACTCTTCTTCCAATCTAATAGTTCATTAAACCCTGAAAGAAGAAAGAAGTACCTTCAAAATAAGTTCCTTTTAGTTCGTCAACTTCATTACTCCCCAAACAATAACAACTCTATTGATATTGTAATTTTCATCAACGGTATTCCTATTCTAACCATTGAATTGAAGAACCAGTTAACAGGACAAACTGTTGATAATTCTGATAAACAATATCGTTTTGATAGAAACCCTAAGGGAGAACCTTTATTAGATTTCCAAAGATGTATCTGTCACTTTAGTGTTGATAATGATAAGGTAAATATGACCACTAAATTGGATGGTAAAGACACATTCTTTTTACCATTTAATAAAACTCTGAATAACTTAGAAACTAAGAGTGATGGGTTTAAGGTTGATTACCTATGGAAAGAGGTTCTTACTCCAACATCTCTTTTAGATATTATTGAAAACTTTGTTTTATTTACTAATTCATCAGATTACCTATGGAGTGATGAAAAAAAGAAAGTAATTGAGAAGAAGAAACCAGTACTTATTTTTCCAAGATATCACCAATTAGAAGTAATTAGAAAACTTAAATCTCAAGTTCTTAAGGATGGTGAGGGGACTAATTATTTAGTACAACATACCACTGGTTCAGGTAAATCATATTCTATTGGTTGGTTGTCATTTATGTTAACGAACCTTTTCAAAAACAATGGACAGGACAGAGTGTTTGATTCAATTATTGTAATTACTGATAGAAAAGTTTTAGACAAACAACTTCAAGATACAATCACAAGTTTACAACAAGTTCAAGGTGTTGTTCAACAGATAGATAAGAACTCAGAACAATTGAGAAAATCTCTTTCATCTGGAAAGAATATCATTGTAACCACAATTCAAAAATTCTCTGTTGTAGTAAATAGAATGAAAGAATTAAGTGGAATGAGTTTTGGAGTAATTGTAGATGAGGTTCATTCTTCTCAAGGAGGAAAAGGAACTAAAAATCTCAACAAAACACTTTCACTAAATCTTGAAGATGAGGTTGAGGTAACTGATGATATAGTAAATGAAGAAATTTCAAAGATTCGTTCTGAAATGAAATCTCGTCAAAAACAAAATCACATCTCATTCTTTGGGTTTACTGGAACACCTAAACCACAAACTCTTGAGGTTTTTGGAACACCAGTTGAAGGAACAACTCAAAAGAGACCTTTCCATACTTACACTATGAAACAATCCATTGGTGAAGGATTTACATTAGATGTTTTGAAATCATTTACACCAGTAAAAAGATGGTTTAAACTTAAGGGGAAAGGAGAGGATGTAGAATTACCTGAAAGTAGAGGAAAGAAAGAGTTGATTAAATGGGTAGATTCTAACCCAGAAACCATAACAAGGAAATGTGGTATAATAATCGACCACCTTCTCAATACAACTGTTAAATCTATTGAAGGAAGAGGAAAAGGAATGGTAATAGTTCGTTCAATTAAAGATTCTGTAAAGTTCTTTATGGAGATGAACAAACAATTAAAAGATAAAGGTTTACATAATAAAATTAAATGTGTTGTTGGATTTAGTGGAGAACAACAACACAATGGAGAGAAGGTAACAGAACACTCATTAAATAAAGAGAATGGGTTTGATAGTAAAGATATCCCTACTGGTTTTAAAAATCCTTTATACAGAGTTTTAATTGTTTGTAATAAGTTTCAAACTGGGTTTGATGAACCACTACTTCACTCTATGTTTATAGATAAACCAGTAAACGGAGTTCAATGTGTACAAACACTTTCTAGATTAAATAGAAAAACAAGAGGTAAGAAAAGTACATTCGTTTTAGATTTTGTAAACAAGGTTGAAACTATACAAGAATCATTTCAGAACTTTTATCAAACAACTATTCTTTCTGAAGATACAGACCCAAATTTGGTTTACGATATATTAGATAAGGTAAGAAACTATCATTTATTTACTCCACAAGAGATTGAAGATTGGAATAATATCTTCTTTTCTGAAAATAGAGACGATTCTCAATTACAACCCACTTTAAATGTTGTTTTAGATAGATGGAGTGAACTTAGTGATGAAGATAGAGACATGTCAAGAACACAATTTTCTAACTATTGTAAGTTGTATGGATATATATCAATGGTTCATCAGTTCGATAATATTGAGTTAGAGAAACATTATATATTCTTCGAGTATTTACGAAAGAAATTTCCAGTAGATGGTAATGAAAGGATTGATGTATCTGATTTAGTTGATTTGGAATCACTTAATCTTGATATTAAAGGAAAATTAAATATTTCACTAGAAGATGAAGACACCATCTTTGACCCAAATGAATATGGTGATGGTAAAGGAAGAGATGAAGAAGAAGTTGATTTACTTTCAGAAATCATCAATGAAATCAATGAATACTATGGTAAACTTCCAGAAGGAACTGAAGAAAGTTCGAAAAAACTGATGAAAGAAATAGTGAACGATGAAAACTTTAAGAATGTAGTTAATTCAAATAATACTGATTCTAACAAAAGAGATAGGATTAAAGAAATTTACGAAAACAAGAATATAAAGACACTCGATACAAGTACTAAACTTTATGAGTTTTTTGAAAAGAAAGAATTTAAAGAAAAGATGATTCGTATGTTTATTTCAAGACCTGAGTTGTTAAACCAGTTAAGATGATAACATAGGATAGGTTTTTCTATAGGGTAAAAAATTGACTTCGACATTAACGAAGGGTAGACCGAGATTTCTGAAAAAAGTTTGGTTCGGATTACATTAAAATACCCCCACAACCCTATGAATTATAAAATTAAATAAAAAATATTTACCTTTTACAAACTAAATACAATACTCAATAGATAATCTGAAAAAACTAAATTATGGGAATATTTGATATGTTTAAAAAAAGTAATAAAAGTAGTTCTGTTCAAAGGGTAAATTGGGATGAAATTACTGATGTCGGAATTGTCTCACACTTTAAAGATAAACCATTTACAGGTGTTTGTTTTAGTTTACATTCAAATGGATATGTTGAAGAAGAATGTGAAATGTTAAATGGATTAAAACATGGTTTATTGGAGAGATTTAATGATAAGGGTGTATTAATTGAAAGTATAAATTATCAAAAAGACATTATAAATGGTCCACATAAGTATTTTCATTCAAATGGTAATATTATGTTTGATATACCATATGTCAATGGTAAAGAAGATGGTTTCACAAAAGAGTTTTACCCCAATGGTAATCTAAAGGTGAAATCATTTTTTATAATGGGTTCTGAAAACGGTTTGAGAAAAATGTATAATGAAGATGGAAGTTTAAAAGAGGAATACGAAGTCTTATCAGGTTTAAAGGTTGATAATGATATTGAAATTAAAGTTGATACTGATGATCTACCAGAATCACCAGTAAAAAGTATTGATGACTTAGATTTGGATCCTGAGACTATGGAGAAACTTAAAAGTATGACTGTCCAAGTTGGTGAAGATGGTATTCTTCCAACTGATGAAGAAGAGGAAGAAGTTCTTTATACAACTGTTCCTTGGAAAAAAAAAGAAATTAAAGAATATCACGAAAATGGTAAATTAAAAATTGAAGGTAATTTAGAGTTTGGTAAGAAAGAAGGATTGTGGAAAATTTATTATATGAACGGAAATATTGAACAGGAAACTCATTACAAAAACGATAATCCTAATGGTATACATAGAGATTATTATGAAAATGGTTCTTTAAAACAAACAACAAAATTGATAGATGGAGTCCCAAATGGTTTAGGGGAACAATATTATGAAAACGGTAAATTAGAACAACAAGGAGAGTTGAAAAATGGTGAAAAACAAGGAGTTTGGAAAACATATAATGAAAATGGAAATTTACAATCGGAAGAAAGTTATGTAGATAATATTCCTAATGGAATTCTAAAAAATTATTACGAAAACGGTCAACTAATGTCAGAAACCTTTCTAATTGACGGAACTTCAAATGGATTAAGTAAACAATATTATGAAAACGGTAAATTACAACAAGAAGGAGAGTTGAAAAATGGTGAAAGGGATGGAATATGGAAATTTTATGATATAAATGGTAAATTAGAAGAACAAAATGAATATGAAGATGGTAATGAGATTAATGGTTACTGATTTAGTTCTCAACTATCTCACAAATTAAATAGAGTTTAAATTCCTTTATTCTTGAGGGTGATGAATGGATTAGGGAAAAACTCTATCTAATATGTGATGTTGGATGGAACTATGAATGAAAGTAATCAGAATATATTTTTCCATTTAAACTCATCTGTTTCTAATTCCTGAGTTATCTCTTGAGGTTTATTGATGGTTCGTTCATCAATGTATCGGTTAAGATGAGAACTTCTTACATATCTCTTATATGGTGTTATTTGAATCATTGGAAGTTCTTTTTCTTTTACCAATTTCTCAAAGTGTTTTCTACTGATTTTTAAGGTTTCCATAACCTCATATTTAGTTAGTAATCTATCGTTCATTTTTTAACTCCATTCTGAAATATTTCTTTTAATCTTTTTTGTTTCTCAATAGGTAATTCTCCAAACCTATCTTCTAATTGTTTTGATGTTTCTGAAATAATTGATTCTCTATATCTTTCATAGTTAACGAATACATCAATTAAG
>Ga0209603_1000143_pt1 | contig 94820 bp, 97 predicted proteins | sample COGITO_mtgs_1206_FD_184812 | JGI IMG/M metagenome (GOLD analysis project Ga0209603, IMG submission 184812) | Pelagic marine microbial communities from North Sea - COGITO_mtgs_120607 (SPAdes) (version 2) | ecosystem: Environmental > Aquatic > Marine > Epipelagic ...
CTCAAACTTCCTGTTGCGAGTCGAGCTCGGGATGCTTGAGGATGTGGGATTTTCGGTGGACTACACTAAAGCAGCCGCTGACGCGAGCGTGTGCGTCGCCAACTCCGCTCGCTTCCTCAGAGCTTGAAATCTTTCTGTGACGGGCTCCCATTTTTTTACGGCACGGATCGCTTCTGCGATGGGCGCACGCGGCGGGTCGTCCGTCCGGTAGATTTGGCGCCGATCCCAAAGATCCTTGTAAGCGCACTTCTTTTTGGTCTTCAGCACTTGACGGTGGTCGGGGCGGTACATCGAAATCGCGGGTGCGCCGGTGCGTGCGTCCACAATCGTGCTGCCGTCGCTTTGGTATAGGTCGATCCGAGCACTACATTTCATCTTTGCAAACAGTTTTCCAAACATGACCGGACCGGTCACGTCCAAATCGCTCGAATTGTAGCTCCTTGTCTCTACATTGTGTACAATTTTGTCGATCGCCGCCAGCATAAGCGCGCTGCCTGGGCGCGCGGCCATAAAGTTGATTTGGACGGGCTGGATGCTAGATTTCCGAACAGTCCGGTCCATTGTGAGCACGAGCTCGTCGTGTGGGTCCACGAGCGATTCCAACGGCACCAGAAACTTTTGACTGAGGTCGGAGTAGATACCACCATGCTTGTACAGCAGACAGTATCTGAGCAGGTCCGCCTTGTACGCCATCGGCTTCAACGTGTCGAGCGCCCGCAGCACAGCCGGCTCGAAGTTATTGGCGATGAACGCGTGCATCGCGTCGTCCGTGAAGTACTCTATCTTGATGGAAAGGTCCTCCCACTCCTTGCGTCGCGACGCCATGAGCTCGTGCTCGTAAGGCAGGGGACCGGTCTTGTACAAGACCCAAGGGATGTACTGCAAATGATCGTAGTCGAGCAGGGCGTTCTGAGTTTGACACGGACTAAAAAATGCGTTGTATTCTTTCACATAACTTGTGTTGATAACGCTATTCAACCCATCGTGGAGCTCTAAATCTTTCCGTGTGTCAAAGTTGCTGCCCAGGAGCCCTCTGTGGGAAACAAGCACGAGCGCCGCGACGACAGCGACAATTGCGACCGTGCAAATCAACACGACACGGACGTTCGCCATTGATTGACAGAAATATTTTTTAGTTGTCGCCGGTGCCACCTTCGCACCGCCGGCTCCTCTGGTATAAGTCGTCTCTGACCGCGCGCACAAACTCGCGCGGGGCGGTTTGCACGCTTGGCACCTTCATGGTCCACATCAAAGGTTTTACCTCGACGTCGTGTGCGAGCATCGACAGCGCGTTTTGGTCCCATGCTGTGCTGTTTTTGCAATATGTCAGGGACAGAGCGGTAAATTCACTCGGTAGGACATGCTTAGAGAGCCAGTAAAGACCCGTTGACGTCGCGTTGCGTCCGAGAAAAATGCAAAGACTGTGGCCCGCGCGATATTTGGCAACGAGCTGATTGACCGCCTGTGTGCCTCGCCACACAAAATCCACCGGTGGATCGATCGTCTTGCAAAACATGTTCAGCAAGGGCCGGCATTGAGATGTCACCAGCACGGTTGTGGGCCCCGGGAAAAACAAGTTTTGCCGAGCCCGCGTGACAAACACTGCGTCCATAAATCCACCGTCGTGCGTGACGACGAGGATTCGATGTTTGTGGTACCGCAGCTGCCGGGGAAGCGTGGAAGCCGCGCGACACATGCCGATAATTCTACAGGCGGCAATGCCAAGTAGAACAATTAGGCAAGCAAGGTACAGGGCGACCATGGTAAACACGTCTGCAATTCTTGCCCAATACATTTGTGACAAATTTTGTCGATTGTTAAAACTCCAATCTTTTTTTTTTGACAAAAGCAGTCCCGACCATGCATTGAATATTCCCACCGCCGTTGATGCGATTTACCGCCGCCGCGTCGACAATTCAGCGGTGGTGGCGGTGCTTTTTTACGTGCCCGGCCACTGCCGAGCGCACGCATCCCTCGAATGCGAGCGTGATTTTGCACGCAGGGCGGCTGCTGCGGGTGAACACCGCGCAGCTCGTCCGCTACCTGCGGTCGCACTCAATGAACACGGGCGTGTTCAACGTGCCACTGAGCGACCGCAGCATGCGCGTGCTGCTGATGGACTTTTGGAGCAAGCACGATGGACGGCACAGCCGGCGCCTGAAGAGGAAGTGTATGTCGGACGACATTGCGTCGATCCACGAGGGCGTCCGTCGACGTAAGCTGCAGTCCGAGGACACACTGGAGAACGCTTCGTCCAGCATTGTTCACGACCTGCTGTTTACGATTCGTTATGTCGCAAGTCTGTTGCGCAAACTGGACGACGACGACTCCGTGTGCATGTCATCTATTATCGAGGCGGAGTGGACGGGCAACGGTACTCTGCTGTTCAACATGCGACGGTTCCGCAACCTGTGCTATATCTACGAGGACGGCGAGCAAAATGCACGGCGCGTGGTCGAAAAAATGATGTACGAGGCGCTGGTCCACGAGTCGGAGGTCCCTTCGGAACATGTCGTGCAGCTCTGCAACGCGATTCTGTACACGAGCACGGTGCTGTTTGAGAGTTACGCAGTCTTTACGGACTTGCCGGCAAACGCGAGCGAGTTGATCCCAGCGGCGGTGCGCTGTCGTCCGGTTCTTGCTAAGATATACGCGGGCTACGCACAGGCCGGCCTGAAACCCAAAGAATAAATGATAGCCGTAAAAAATGCAAGCGATTGTCCTGGTGCTCGCCGCCGCGCTCGCCGCCGCGCTCGCCGCCGCGCTGATGCTGTGTAACCAGCTCTGTCGCGCGGTGCCTGGCTGCATGCGCGCCAAACAGGCGCTTTTTCGGACAATGAGCGCGCGCCCGCGCCGTCCGTGCGAACAGCAGCTGCACTTCGTATGGGGGCTGTGGGACAGGGGCCCGGTTCCCCCCGCGTTGCGGGTCACGGTACATCACAACACTCGCCAGCTACGCCCGCTGCAGGCCACGGTCCACGGGCGAGCGGGGACGGTGGTCGCCGTGCAGCAGGCGGCGCTGGCCGTGGTTGGGTTGGATAAAGTATTCGCCCGCTGCCCGCGCAAGGTCTGCCAGGCCGACATTGGGCGGTACGCGCTGTTGTACGTCTACGGCGGGGTCTACCTAGACCTGGACGCCACGGTCAACGACAGCGACGCGTTCGTCGACCCTCCGACCGACGGCATCTGGTTCCGCGAGCGCGACGGGTTCTTCCCGCCGCAGGAACAGGTCGCCAACTACGCGATGGCGGTCCCGGCCGGCAGCCGGCTGCTGCGCGGTGTGCTGGAGGAGGTGGTCCGCCGCTGCCGTGCGCGGCTGGCGCGGACAGCCGCCTGGAGCGACGAGGATGTACTGGAGACCACGGGCCCGGGTGTGGTCTCACAAGTGATCGGACGGGGCGGCTGGGACATGCGCGTGGTCACGGCTGGCGTGTATCACTCGCGCGAGGGAGGCTGGCGCGCCTCATCCGACGCCTGAGGCTCCGTCGAAGCGAGCTGGCGCTGCATCGTGTGAACCAAATCGTTGTACCGCCGCAGCGACCCCATCTTTAGGACGGCCTCCATCTCTGTCACATCCGCACTCAGTCCCACCTGCAGTAAACCGCGGGCGATACCGTCGCCGGCAGAGCACAGCGGTTTGGGGCAAGACAGCACGAAGCCTTTGCCCGAAAACGCGTCCGTCGTCGGCAGCAGGACCAACGGTTCGGAGACGGACAGCACGGGAATCCCCGAGGCCGCGAAGCGCGCCGCTTCCTCGCATACACTGGAACCTGCCCAGACCAAAAGATCCAGCGACGCGACCAGGTCGCGCGTGCACGCCATCACTTGGTGCGAGGGCAACGCGACAGGTACGGGGTGCATCGTTTTCCGACGAAAGTGCTGAACCTGCACCGCCGCGTTTGCGCCGTGCGCCGACAGCCGCACGCACGGGTAGCCTGCCGTCTGGTGCGCGGCCTGGGGCGGAAACTGTGTAAAAACGCAGCCGGGATGCTGGCGCAGCACACCGAGTAGTTTTGAGTCGAAGTCGGGCTGGAACACGGCCCGGCCCTGCACGACCAGCAGCACGCTCTCGTTTCGATAACAATCGTCAAACGCCTGCTGCACGCGGTCGGTGCGCGTGTAAGCAACGGTCAGCCGCAGGTTGCCTGAGAGCACTCCCGGCTGCCCGGCTGCCTCCAGGCGGCCGCGGAGTAAGTTCTTTGCATGCACCCCCGTGTGCTCCGACACCGACGCCGCCAGGAAGACCCGTTGTGGACACTCGCTGTTCTCGAAGCACGCGGCGGCAAGATAGGGAAGGTCGGCTTCGTTTTCAAGGTGGAGTATGACACACACCGTATCTTTGCTGGCGTCCTGGTGGCACGCGGTCGCGATCTGTTTTGTCCGCTCGCGCATTTTTCTGCCCGCCTGCAGCGTGCTCACTTTGCCGGCGACGAACAAGACCAAGAGCAGCAGCGCGGTCACGACCAAGCTCGTGATCATGCAACTTTAGGGGACGGATTTTTTTTTCCGCGCGAACAGGCACGCGTCGTACCGCCGGCGACGGCGCATGGACACGCGCTCCGCAGGGGCGTCTGTCATCCGGACAATGCCCAAGTCGCTCCCGGACTATACGGTTGCGGCGGTTGGCCTGGGCGTCATGGGCGCGGCGCCTGCCTACATGCCGCGGCGAATCTCGTTCCTACAGACGGAGGAGGCTACGCGATGCTGTGCAGAATGCGAAAATTCATTCGCCCTCGACCAGGGCTCGGTGTTACAAATGGTGCCGGGTTCCGCTGCCGGGTTCACTGTATTCCTGTGCGTGCGATGCCTGTCGCCGTCACAGCAGGCTCCAGCAAACCGCACCGGTCAGGGTCGCGGGACTCAGTGAACCCAAGCCATCGCGGAGCTCCAGCGTGGGCAGGCCTTCGTTGGGACGCGGGGGCGGGAGCTCGTTCGTGAACATACCGACGGCAAATCCGCCGAGGACTTCCCCGGGCTTCAGCGAAGGCGGCGTAAAGTCCAGCGATAACGTGCGCCTGTCAAACTCGCGGCTCGCGGTCTCGACCAACCATTCGCGGTCTAGGACAACCTCCTCGCGTTCGGGGGTGTACGAAAACAGCTCCTCGGCACGCGTTCCCCCACCACCCGCCCGGGCCACCAGGGCGTACACGCGCGCGCCAGCGTCGTCGTCGTCGTTGGGCTTGGACACAAACGTCCTGTTCAGTACCGTGCCGTCCGTTTCGCGAAAGTCGAGCCCGAGCAGCGGCCCCAGGCTGGCGCCGGCAATCATCAGCAACCGCGCGCCCTTGTCGCGCATCTGACGGACCGTCACTTGCCGCGGGTCGATCGCCACACACAACACGGGCGGATGGCTGACAACTGCAAGCTGTATATACTTGCCCTTAAAACCAAAGGTGTCCTGGAACGCAAACTCCGCCCCCTCCGGCTCGAACACGGCGTACATCGCAACCTCATTACCAGCATTGCCGATATACTGCGGGAACGCGCTCGCCAGGGCGTCCAGCGACGAGGTGGAGGCCCATTCCTCGGGCTCGGCGGCAACGGACACGGTAGTCACCTTCACACCGTCCATCACGTTGATGAGTTTCACCGCGTCAAAGGTGACCTCCTCAAAGTGGTCCTTGGACTCCGTTCGTAACTCAAAGGCGTCGTCAATCAAGTGCACCGGGAATGTGTCGGTCGTCTCCGTGACGTACAGGCCGTCGGTGGACAGCGGCTTGACGCGGGCCGGGTCCGCCGCCGAGGCCGGGGGCGGCTCGTCGTCATCAGACACGACGATATCGTCGTCGCTGGCGCCGACTTCGGCGGCGGCTTCGTCAAACTCATACGCCGGATCATCGCTATCGACGTCGTCGTCGGATTCGATCGATACACCGGCCAGGAAGAGCTGAAAATCCACGCGCATGCGCACCTCACGTTTGGACTTCTTCCACATGTCGGGCTTGTCAAAGCAAATGAACGCGTCGTTCGTGGCGTGACAGGGGCATAGCGGGGTCACCGCAGTGGGCTTGTGTCCCTTGCTGCTGCAGTACGCCTGGTAGTCCTTGTCTACCATGTAGCCATCGTCCAGAAGTTTGCCGTGTCTCTCGTCGCACGCCGGCAGGTTCTTGATACTGTCATAACGCCGCTCGTCGAGACCCCAGTGCATACCAAGCACCGTGCAGCGCTGGCACGCGTAGTGCCTGGTCGCGTTCAGCGGTCCCACAATCTTCACAATGGTGTCCGCCATCAAACCGATCGCCTCCTCGTACGTGCGCTTTTCCTTGGCAAGCGAGTGATCGGGTCCGTAATGGCCGCTCATAAATTCGCGACAGCGCTCTACTGCTTCCCCCGGTTTTTTGTAGTACTTGACGTACAGGAGATGAACAATATCGTCCCTCCACTGCTCCGCCGTAAACTTTGTCATGGAAAATCGCGGTTTTTCATCCCCAGGTTCGTCTCCGTGCACGTCGTTCGCAGCATTCCGAAACCCAAGTTCCTCGTAAATTAGCGGGAGTCGTTTGCCTTCCGGCGCCAAGACGCCGCGCGTGTCCGCCGCCTCGCACTCAAAGGTGGCCATTTCGCCGGCTTTTCCGCTGGCCTTGCACAGGTAGCACTCGGGGTCAGAGTAGACAAACGGCAACCCACGGGTGACATGCATGAGCTGGTTCAGATCGCCAACCGCTCCCAGTTCAGGCTTCGGTGTAAGGATGGGCAAGTAGCACTTCGCACGCTGGAGCATGTCGCACTCAAGCATGTCGCCATCTTGGTCGCGACCTCCTCCCATCAGCTTGCCGGCAAAGTCGGCAATTTGCTCAACGTCGCCCCAGCTGAGATCGCCGGGGAGCTTTTGCTTCTTGGTCTGCAACATCGGCGATGCCGGGGGCGCGGTGGTGGTTGCGCGAGGGCTGTTGTGCGCGAGGGCTGTTGTGCGCGGCTTGGTTGCTGCGCGCCAGTGCGCATGTTGGCACATCACCCAAAAAGTGACAAAAAATTATTGTCACTTTTTTGTCACTTTTTTTTGTCATTTTTTGATAGCCAACACCACTGATCTAGATCTAAGCAATGTCATAATTTCGTCACTTTTTTTGTCACTTTTTTTTGTCACTTTTTTTTGTCACTTTTTTTTGTCACTTTTTTTGTCACTTTTTTTGTCACTTTCTGCTTATTGAATATCACCGCCGCGCCACCAGCCCGCAGCCGGCCCTCTACACCCCCGCCACGAACCGGCCCGGACGCTGCGTATGGCGACAGACGGCTTGATCCTTGGTACCATGTTGCGGAACCACCTGCGCAATGAACACAACGACGACGACGGCATCGCTGCATACCTTGAGGAGGGGTTGCACCAGAGGATTAAGTCGGCGCTTAAGCGCGCGGGCAAGGGAAGTTACAGTGAGTGCAACCAGAAGGCGGTGTGCAAGCTTATATTCGGTGTCGAGGCTCACTGTAAGAAGTACGGGGTCATCTGCAACGACGTTGGCAAGTGCGATCACGACGATCCCACGCCAGATAACCAGCCGTTGCAGTGTTTCAAGCCAACCTGTGTGCGTCATTTTGGACCGGAGAAGCTTGCCCATTTGATTGCGGCGTGCGAAGTCGAAAACATCTTCTGGGATATTCCGGACCCGGGTTCGGCGTCGGCAAAAAGCAACACCAGAGAAGTTGCTCTTTCTATGGTGTTGCGGGAGTCGGTGGGGGATTCGCGCGTGGATAACAAAACAGCTTCCGTATGCACCTCAATTTCATACGAGCCAGTACCGAGCGACGAGAAGACGATGGAGCAGGTGATGGAAGACGTCACCAGCAAGCACATCGCTTCCTTGCGCGGCGAGGTTGACGGCTGCAATGCTTCATTTGAGCGAAGGTTGCATGCCTACACAGCCGAACTGCGGTCCTACACAGCTGAACTCGTCGATGAGGCGGTGACACGCCGCGTTACACAGGAGATGAAAGACTTCTTTGTGGGGGGCGGTCTCAAACGGGCAGACCGCGAGACAGAACATTGCATCTTGAAGGAGGAGGATAAGTGCATGGAGCACGCCGAGAGAAGCTTCTTTGAGATGTGGTTTTGCTGCAACGACAGTTCTTTTAAGTTTGGCCACGACCGCAGCGATACGAGCCCCGTTGTTTTGTCGCGGTCCGTCTTGGCGGGTATCTTACAGCAGTGCTGCGACGACGTACGGCCATCGGCCCCTTTGTCATGGGCTCGTGATCAGATTACGAACGAGCTTACGAGGATCACCGAGGAACCGTATCTACAATCGCGCTTTTGCGCGGTGGCCGCTGGCCGAGAAGACGATCCTAAACTCTGGCGCCTCGCCGAGCTTACCCGACTGGTTGGTCACGAAAGCCGGTACGCGAGTGACTTCCGCGAAACGTTCCACTGCGCGCAAGGTTTCTACAAGTACGGACCGAAATTCTGGTCGTTCGTCATTCGGCGCAACGGCGAGTACGAAGGCGAGGTTGTGGCCTCGATGGTCACGAAGATTTCGTCGTATGCACCGGTCCCGCTTGTGTGCCAAAGGAAAGGAAAAGACAAAGTCTTCAGCTACTCTCCTACGCTCGACTTGCCGATGGGTGAATCTCAGTACCATCAACATAAAGGGGCGTCACAGACGTACATGGAGCCGCTGGAGGCGACCATGATGCACACCTGTCGCGAAAGCATCGATTTGGTGATGAAGGATCCAAAGGCAGAGCGCGGCATGTTGGGGTTTATGCTGTTCAAATACCTGGCTGATAACCGCGCTGCAAAGGTTAACGAATTGTTTTTCTCCCCGTCGAGCGAAGCGGCCTGGTCGACGGCGGACGGGGTGCTTGGACGCATGACGAAGCGGGGCAACGACGACATGGCCCAGTCCGCCGCCGCCGCAGCCGCCAGTGAGCAGGAGGCGCCTGTGTTTGAGGTTGAGGATAACGTCGCAATGGAGCAGTATTTTTCTCGCGTCGCGACGCGAGAGGAATGTCTGGCGTTTGCGAAACAGCGATGTCCCAATTTGGACGAAATGTCGAGACGGTACCGTCTCGTCGTGGTTCCCGAGAAGCACTTTTGGCCTCGCTACGTACAGTACAAGCAGCGTCTTCAGTACGAATTAGACTACCAACAGGCCCCGACGGGGCCTCCTGGAAAGCGATCTAAAAAAAAATAGGTGCATCAATAAAACAAATGGCCGACTTGACTCTTACGTACACAATGTACATTCGTGATCTGTTGGCTTCCCAAGGAAAACAAGAGCCGGTCATCCGCAAGCTCGTGCAGCCCAAAAACATTCTGTGGCAAATTCAGGCGCTCGGCACTGCAAATGTGCTTAAAATCATGGCCGAATTCCCAGCGACAGGCCAACCTGCCTGGAGCGAGGCGGATGCACTTAGGACAAAAACAAAAATTCAGAACGCAAAGGTTAAGCTATGCAGCGGGGATAAAATCGGAGAGCCAGGGTGCAAGCACATGTTTAACAAAGCCAAGTACGCTCGTGGTGCACTCTCTGCTATACAGCTTTTTATTCTTTCTCCCCTTGACCTCAGTACCAAAGGGTTGAGTGTGACCAAAAGCAGCTGCACGTCTGACCGAAGGAACCACCGTAGCAAAGGGGATACGTGTGGTAAAGGCAAAAATGCAAAGAAGCGTAATGTGCCCAAATGGGCAGGTCCCTGCAAGGGCGCAAATTACCAAATGTGCCATCGCTCGCGCCGTTCGCGTCGCGCAAACGCAGATGAAGATACCATGGCCGCAATTGACATTGATAATGTTGATATGGACATCGATGATGACATTGCGTTCGACTCTCTGCCCTCCCTGGAAGACAACGCGTCGGGCATCGATGACATCGCGGGGGTCATTGATAGTGACGTTGACAACTTCAAAGATCTGCCCGCCCTGGAATTTGATGACGACAACTATCTTGACAACATTCCTGACTTTGACAGCCCTGATGACAACGCCTTTTTTGATGAATTTAGTGCTGCTGGCTTGATGGGATCCGCAAGCCCTACCCTCAGAAAACCCGCGCCATCGCGCCCAAGTAAGTCCCGGGCGCGTGTTACCAAACGCTTGCGGGAGCGTCCGTCGCCGCCTTTCCACGCCAAGCAGTTCGTCGGGAAACGCAAACGCGGAAACGACGGCAAAATGTGGACTGCGGAGGCGCTCGGTAATGGTCAAGTTCGGTGGTTAAAACGTTGAGGGGCAGGATCAAGTTAGACACACCGAGGCAAACAAGAACAAAAACCCCCGACGAGGTGGTTGTACGAAAATATAAAATGTTGGCTTCATAAAATGCAAATCGCCGTACAAACACAAAAGAAGCGCCACAAGCGCCACAAGCGTCCATCCGCGAAAGGTAAGGTCAATCCTCATTTGCTTATGTGGAACAAGGCACTGAAGCGGCACGGACTTCACCCTCAGAAAGGAAAGTTTACCCCAGCACCAAAGAAGGGTACGATGGAATACAAAAATGTGCGCAGGACGTATGATGAAATGAAAATCGCTGCGGGCGCGCCGCGCAGAAATCACTGGGTCTATCCTGCGTCGGGAAATAAACCAAAGGGAATGACCATGACTGAATGGACAGTAGATCCCAAAAACAAATCGCGGACCCGCGAATTGTATTCGGGTCCATCAGGCAAGAATGAGGGCAGTATCGGTGGTTCTGGGGGTAATCCGCCCAAGCGCAAAAATCACTGGGTCTATCCTGCGTCGGGAAATAAACCAAAGGGAATGACCATGACTGAATGGACAGTAGATCCCAAAAACAAATCGCGGACCCGCGAATTGTATTCGGGCCCATCAGGCAAGAACGAGGGCAGTATCGGTGGTTCTGGGGGTAATCCGCCCAAGCGCTAGGAGCTTCAAGCGTTTGCTGGGAACATACTGCGTGTGTCGTACATTCGGTCCAGGCTCACTGGTACTTTTCGCCCGCCTGCAGGCGGTAGGTTACTGCGTCGGCGAGGAGTTCCGCGGCCCAGTTTGCGATACCGTCGATACCTCGGGCGGAGAGCTCGTACGGCAGCCCGAGGTCCCAGGGACGGTCGGCGCGAACGCGGAGGGCCTGGGCAACGGTCCACAACCACTCGGTCGCTAGCTGCTTGTCCTCCATGACGGCTTGTGCGAGCTCGGCGGCACGGCGTGCCCACCGCTCGGAGTACGCGTCAAAGTCTTCGTGGTCGCGGAGCGGCTCGGGCCAACGGATGGCGCGAGACCGCTGGAACACGCCCGTCGCGCGGTTCTCACCGCCGCGCGGCCGAATGACGGCGCGGCCAAGCACTGCAAACGGCAGCGCCTTGCCGTGTCGCGTGTCGTAGGGATCCCCGACCGTGAACGTCGCGATTAGCGGCACGGCGTACGCAAAAGCCAGTAGAAAAGGGAACGAGCTGTTGCGGCGACGCGACGACCCCATCGCGTTGCCCGCGGCGTAGATGATCATGCGCATCCGCTCGTGTGAGAGCAGCCGCTCGCGGATGCGGCGCTTCGCCTCGGGGAAGCGCTGTCGTCTCTCCCGTCGCCTCGGGATCATCTCGGCGTGGAACAAGGGCGCCAGCGCGGTCGCGGTTTCGTTGGTGACGATAAAGTACGGATCGTCCCCGACGTTAAAGAAGTTCTGGAACATGTCTTGGTTCCAACGCGTGTGGTCGGAAAGGACAATTGCGCGCGATTGTAGCAGCGGCAGCCGCTGCACGAAGAGCTGGCCGTTGGCGTGGAGCACCGCCCACCGCCTCATGGCCTCGGGCGAGAAGCTGCTCTTGGACCAACCCGGTGCGATTGCGAAGCAGACCAGTGCAGCCGGGAGCAAGGCGAGCATGCGGTTGAGCGACACGACGGTGGGCATGTTTGTACCGCGGCTGCGGTTGGACGAGTACAAGTCCCACTCGCCGACGGTGCTGCCGCGCGTCGTCTCGGCGGTCTCGCGGAGCGCGTACGCGCACAAGCACGCCAGCAGGAGCGACAGTCTCGGCCGCCCAGCGCGCCACGAGACTACCGCGAGCGCGTAGTACGCGAGCAGCGAGACCGCCAGCGCGCAGTCGTACATTTGGTGACACGTCTACTTTTTTGTGCTTTGTTTAAGCCACCACAGCACCAGCGCGAGCGCGACGATCGAGCCAACCTCCGCAACAGGCGGCGGGAGCCGTCCGGTGGCCATCATCCACAGCTGCAGCCGCATTGGGTGGTTGGTGCCCGTGAGCTTACCGCGGTTGTCGTGGCGCCCGAGGCGCGCAGGCGAGGGCACGAGGTAGAGCGGGATTGACATCTCGTGGGCCAGCGCAGCGTACAGGTGGTCGTCGTTCAAAAACAAAAGCGGGTGCTGTCGCTGGTACCGCAGCAGAGTGTCCCGTTGGCGCGCGAACAACTCAGCGGGGTACAGAACCATTTCGCTGCCCAGCATCACGTCGACCCGGTTGACCTCGTGCAGACCCGGCGGGGTCGAGAACGCCCCCCGACACGCGTACTGCCACGGTACCCACCGAAAGCTCTGCCCCAGCACGCCCACCCCGACTCGGCGCCCCGACGCCTGCAACAGCAGAGACTCGACCGCGCCCGGCGGGTACACGGTGTCGTCGTCAAACACGAGCACGCGGTCGTGGGCGCTCAGCGCGCAGGTGCCCGCCAGCGGGATCGTTTTTGTCGCCGGCCCAAAGTCCTCGCAGCGGACGATCTGGATGGCGCCCCGGAACTCCTCGAACCAGGGGGGCACCGCGGGGTACTCCACCCGAAACCGCACCGAGAAAAGCGGCAGGTGCCACCGGATTTGGTCGGGGGGGCGCGTCTGCGACAGGATGCTGCGAAACGCGCGGTGGGCGTGGGGTAGCGAGTGCGGGGTCGACGAAACCACCGCAACGACGCGTTCGTCCATCGGCTCTTTCTTTGCTACGACACGGGACATATTCGGCCAGTTTAGGACGCGCCGACGAACATCAGCATCAGACCCGCGGCGGTCGACGACAGATACAGCCAGTCCGCGCGCCGCCAGGTCGTGCGCTCTGCGGAGACATCGGAGCGTCTCGCGAACGTCGGTTGCGGCGACGCGCCCGCGGTCGTATACGCACCGACGATGTTGTTGCAAGCCTTTTCAAAGTCGTCCATCTTTGTTTTACAGAACTGAATTTTTTAGTGGTCGGCGGACACGAGTGCGTAGACCGCAAAACCGTAGACCAGGAATACGGTGAACGCCTGCAGCACCGAGAGCGTGATCGCGGTGCCCGACTTTGGGACGATCGACGAGTCGCCAATGGTGCTCTGGTGCATGATCGAGATGTAGATCGAATCGCCCAGCCGGTTCGGGCGCCGCGCTGGCGAAATCACAAAGTGTTCATCGGTCATAATGCCGACCCGCAGCAGCGTGAACACGATAGTCAGCGAAAAGTTTGCCACCAAGAACATGATCCAGAACCTGCCATGGCCGTCGATGTTGAGCAACATGGCGTGCTCGTTTGGTACAAGGCAGATATTTCTCGACAAAACAAATGACTTTTTTTTGTCACAGCGTGGATGCTGAGTTTGGGTGCGCAGAAGCCGTTCTGGACGCGCGACCAAACTCGACTGACTGTGGAAAAACGCGGGACCATTATACTTTTTTTTTATACCACCGAGACGTTCGGTCGTGTTGTGTACCAATGCACAGCATGGCTAAGCGCCAGAAGACGGGCGACTGTGTGGGCACATGCCAAGAGAGCCCACGAGTGCCACTGATCACGGTGATACAACAACCCCCCGGTAGCGGCAAAACATACGGAATGGTCCACGACTACCTGTGCACCGCGCCCGAGAGGGGCTACCGGTGGGTGTTTGTAGTGACAAAGCCCCACTCCGCCAAGGAGGTCGTGCGTCGCGAAATCGACGACCAGTTTACGCAATTGTGCGAGCGCACGAGTGCAACAATTACGGAACAGATATACTACAACAAGTGCCATATCATTGAAGTTGCATTTGACGACCAAACCACCGTACGTTACTTCGTGTCTACAGGGGATTCTTTCCTGTGGCCGCAGTGGGTTCAGACGACAGGGGGGCCCAGTGACATTTTTGAAAAAATGTGCCGACAGATTGCAGACAATGGTACATCGCCCATATTTCGGTTCAAGGGCGCACGGGGCCATATCAGCGACCAGGCGCTCGTGTGCATCGACGAGGCCACAAAGTTCGACGCGCCCTACTACGATACATTCATGCGGCTTGTCGGAGATCGGAAGTGCGACCTCGTGGTGACCGGAGACATGCTGCAGAGCATCGAATATGACGATAGCCTGCTCGCGCGAATGATGAAAACCAGCTCGATTCCGGGTCGACTGCGGGTGGATATCCGACAAGGGAACGAGGTGCGTCGGTGCGGGCACAAACTCGTCGACATGTTCAGTACGGTCGTCGGTCACGACAACTACGCGAAGCATGGGCTGTCCATACCGGTCTCTGTACACCAGGACTTCGATCCGACCTACGAAATCATCACGCACGAGCCTCTTCCCTCGCGCAACGATGAAACAAGCATTGAAAAGTCAACGGAACTCGCCGGGGGCATTGCGCGCCAGATGGGACAGGACGTCCGACGGCTTTACTTGCTGCCCGAAGACGTCATTGTGGTGATGCCCCTCGTCAAGTCCAGCCCGCTCGCATGCGCTCTGCAGACGCACATCAACCAGCAGTGGGAGGAACTGCTAGCGGATAACGACTATGTCGCCTCCATGCGAGAGAACCGACCGAATGACTTTGGTGGCTACGTTCGCATGCGCGACGAGCAGAAGACGTCGCGCGAGTGGTACTGTGTGCACCACTATAGCCAAGAGGGCACGCCAATCGACACGCGACGGTCGGATCGCTCCACCCGGATCGTGTCCGTCCACGCGTCGCAAGGGGACGGTCGGCGGCTCGCCATCACAGTTGACCTCACCTACCAAAACCTCTGCGCCTTTGTGTTTGACACCCACCCGCAGGACACACTCAAATACAACTCGTTTGTCAACGTGGCCCTGTCTCGCTGCAAGCAGCACCAGACTGTGTGGTTGGCACAGCACCAAAACGATATTTGGAATCGGTTCGTGCCGTTTCTCACCAAGGCTCAGCGGAGCGAGGTACCTCCGAACATTGGCCACATGACGAGGGCGCTCAAATGCTCGTTTTTGAAGATCGATGCCCCCGTCGACGGCAAGAAGTCGGCGCCCGTCTGTGCCGCCATTCGAGAGAAGCTCGATTCGGACGCGGACTTTGCGGCACACGAGCAGATCGTCGAGTGGGAGCACCACGCAGTGTCACTGGAGGTGTTCGTCGTTCACTCCATGCTACGCCTCGCGGTAAATGGTCATCTAAAGTCGCTGTGGTGCATCTTGGGCGGGAACAGAGGCGATGGTTCCGCAGGGATCAAGGAGGGAAAACTTGAAGTACTGCAGGTTAAGAAGTTTTACGGTACACTCTCCAAGCAGAAGAAGCATCGGTGCGACCCCAACGTTCCCGGCGAGCCGCTCGCGACCGTGTGGCCGATGATGCAGCACCGGGGCGACGGATGGGAGGCAGAAGCGTCGGAGTACATCCAGGCCAAGATGCACGCGCTCAAGCGAATGCTCCACAGCTTTTGCCGCGATAAGGCGTCCTCTTCGCTGATGGACAAGAGCAGCGTCCAGCCGATGCACCTGGTGTGCCTCTCGTACCTACTGAACCTACACAAATATGGGGACGAATGCGGGTGCAGCAATACGACGCTGTACGACATTGCGCGCGCCTACATGCACAGCGGCGACATCGTGGATATGTACGACCGCGTCAAGGGATGCGAAAGCATCATGGACCACGTACAATCGGTATGTCCCGAGGGACAGTGGGACCATGCGCCGCGGCTGCATCTGGGCACCGTTGACAACAAGACACCAAAGTACTTTCAGGTCAAGATCGAAAGTCGCCACAACCTGTGGCTGCACACGAACTCGCACGGCGCCACGTTCCTGCTGATCACACCCATAGGGCCCAACCTGGACTCCGTCCTCGCTGCAATACTGACGAGTGCGCTGATTGCGTGGCAGCCCGACTGCTCGGACCCGACCAAAAAAACACCGCCAAAGGTACACGGGAAGCCCATCCACGCCATCGTCGTGGACATTTCGACGCTACGAGTCCACCACCTGCGCGACCTGCACGTCGCCCTGGACCGCGATCATCCGCTCATCGTGGACCGCATTTTGATGGAGATAGACGGTCGCAATCGCATGCACCACGAGGTGGTGGCGCAGATGATCTGCACCGAGGAGGGGAGGGCGTTGATCGCTAAGCAGCGTCGGTTTCGTCCAGAGCACCTGAACTTTGTGTCGGACATGGTCGAGGAGGGCGACCTAGAAGAGCACGTCGACGCGGTGAAGAGGAAGCTTGATGAAAAACTGACGCGGCATGTCGAGGTATTTCGCAAGTCGGTGTGTAGGCGGACGCATGAGTAAAATCAAACATGTTGTTTTGATTTGTGTCTACGCTCACTTGCGGCGCAAAGCAAGAGGTGACCGACGTCGCCCAAAAAATTGTGTTGCCACAACAACAAACGCATGTCTGTCGTTGGCAAGTTGCACGTCGTCGCGACAAAGGTGGACAAGACCGCCCCCTGGAACGGAAGCGTGCAGGAGGGCACGGGGTCCTGCGTGTTTGTCAACCTCGAGCCGGGGCCGTCGCTCACGAAGAAGCTCGCGGAGGGCTCGCCCGGGACGCCCCTGTTCGCCGTGACGTGCGCGCACGTCGTGCAGGACGCGCACCCGACGATGGGGGTCTCCCTGTCGCTCGGCGAGGACGAGACCCGGTACCCCGTGCACGTGCTGGGCTCGCGCGAGACGGTCGACATGGCCGTGTTGGCTATCCCGCAGACAGACGGGCTCCTGTCGCGCGCACGAACCGTTGACCTGGGCGACGACCGCTCGCTGCGCAACGGCGACGAGCTCGAGGCGCTGGGGTACAGCCTCGGCTTCCCGCACGCGAAGCGCCTGCCCATGCGGCTCGAGTGGCGCAACCGCACGAACGGGATGCTGGAGATGGACAGCGGCGCGAACCCCGGCATGAGCGGCGGCGCCGTGCTGAAGGACAAGAAGCTGGTCGGTCTTGTGCAGAGCAAGCTCGCCAAAGCCGAGGGGCTGACGTTCGTCCGTCCGGCAAGCCACTTGCGCCCGCTGCTTGAAGCGACCGCGCAGAACGAGATCGAGGGCATCGCACACCGCGACGTCCCGTTCAACCTCGTGCAGAACTCGCGCGACTACATGGACTTCAAAGGCATCGAGGGCGAGGGGGTGGTTGCCCAAGCCGTCCGCGACCCGGCACTGACCGAGGGCGACGTGGTGCTCGCGATCCGCGACCCGTACACCGGCAAGTTTTCCGACATTTCCTTTCAGGGCAACGTCCGGTCGGGCGAAGCGCTGCTCGCAATCTCCGACGTCATCCAACAGCTTCCGCACGGAGCGCCGCTTGAGCTGCGGGTCGTGTCGCCCTCAGACAACAACAAAACCGCGCGCGACGTGGCGATCGAGCCCAAGGGGCACGCGCCCCCCGATCTGGCCTCAAACGAGACCTTCGGGCTCTTTGCAGTGGAGGTGTCGCGCTCGGAGCTGCCGCTGGTGCTGCAGTCCGAGCTCGGGCGCGGCGAGACCGTCGGCAGTCGCGCGGTCGTCGTGGGCTCGGTGTACCCGGGCAGCATCTTTAAGCGCAATTCCGCGGTCTCGAGCGGCCACTTGGTATCGCGCGTCAACGGTAAGCCGGTCGGCACGATGGACGACTACCGGTCCGCCCTGCGAGACTTTGCAAAGCAGGGTGGCGAGGAATTTGTGCACATTGAAACCGTGTGCGGCCAAGGCTGTCGCTCCGAGGCTGTCGCGAGGGTCGAGAACCTGCGCAGCGAGCTGCCGCTGATTAAGTCGCTCGGTGTCCATGTTGGTCCCGAGTGGGCCCGCGGGGGGGCTGTCGACGACCCGCTGACGATGGACTTCGACAACAACGAAGAACCACAGGCGCTTGACACCGAGCCGCAGGCGTCCGACACCGGAGAGTCGCCGGCGTCCGACACCGGAGAGTCGCCGGCGTCCGACACCGGAGAGTCGCCGGCATCCGACACCGGAGAGTCGCCGGCATTCGACGCCGAAGAGTCGCCGGCATCCTACGCCGGGTCGTTTGGCGAGGACGCAAAAATCCCTCCGGCGTACAGGGTGGTGCTGGCAGATTAGGCACGCCATACAGTCGTGAATTTCACATCCAGTGTAAACGGAAGCCATGAGCGCGCCAAGAAACCTGCTGGTCCTCTCGTCGCTACTCGTCGTTTTATCATCGGTGACGTTTGCTCGCGCGGTGGAGTTTCCGGCCGGGCTTGTCGGCGCCACCCTCGACCGTGTCGACGAGGCGGGGCTGTGCGGCAGTAGCATCACCGAGCAGCGCGTAAACACATTCGCGCGCTCGTACTCGGCGCTTTTGTTTCGCACCAACTGGACGCTGGCTGCGCTCGGGCTCGGACAAGTGGTGATTTTGCTTACCCTAATGGACGTGCGTCTTTAAAAAAAAGCTAGATCAAAAGATGCCATGTACAACGCAAGCACAGAACACCGCTCTTGTTTTGGCGTGGGTAATTTCCGTGTTTTTCGGTTTCCTGTTCTGGTCCATGATCAAAACTGACGGCAAAAAAGGGAGGGAGCAGATGAAAAACGTTGCATTGTTCATCGCAATCACCAACATCTTCATCCCCGGGCTGGCGATCCTAAACTTCGTCCTGTGGGCCAACGAGGCAGCCGTCCGCAACGAATAGATCCTCGATCGAGGGGTAGCGGTGCGGCGGACGGTCGCACCGAACGGCCAAGTCCGCGATAAACGTTTCCGAGGAGGTGCGAAACAAGAACCACTCTTCTGTCGCCAGACACTCGCACGCGACGCGAGCCCCGAGCGACAGGTCAAAGCACGTGCGCCGGTTGTCACACGTAGGACAAACCGCCTTGAGCCAGTTGGTGCCAGTCGGAAAGCCGACTGCGTAGCCTTGCCGCTGGATCCACGTCACGAAGAGATGTTTCGTCTGCGCCGCAAAATTGGCGTCGATGTGCGCACGGAGCTGCACCAGATCGTTGCTCTGGGACCGCAGCTCGGTGATCTGATCATGCAGCTGCTCGCGCCCGGTTGTCTGCATGGAGTCGAGCTCCGCGGCTGTCTGCTGCGTCTCTTGTAGCTCTTCGTTCACTTCCTGCAGGCGGCTTTCGGCGTTTGCGCACCTGCGCTCAAACGCAGCCCGGTTGGAAGTGATGTCAACCAGCGCCGACCCACAGCGCTCGGAGATCGCGTCGAGCGTTTCGTTGACACCAACGGAGCACGGACGCCACCCAAAAAGCGTTTCCCAGGGGACAGGGGAGGTGTCGGACGCGACGCCGCAGCAGGCGGGGACGAACGCCGCGACCACCCACCCCATGTGGGACCGCACGGCTGTCGTTTGCGCTGCTGGTGTAAGGAGATGGCGACTGTGTTTTGTAACAAAACTTTTGTCACTTTTTTTGTGACAAAGTCTTTGTCACTTTTTTTGGAGTTCACGTTCTGGGATTTTGTGGACTCTATGAAAAATGCTGTTGATTTGCGCAGACGGAGAGTGGACAGTTATACACACAAGGAGCGACGATAACGACTGGGTAGACGTGCCAAAAGAACCTCTCGCTCCCTGTCCAGACAAATTGATGGCAGAAGCAGAACAAAAAATTTGCGAAAGCGTGAAAACAGGCCGTCGGTCACCATGCAGCCCTTTAAACTGACACGAGCTGCGGCGAAGCGGAGGAGAAGCAAGCCAACAAACAAATCTTGTATTTTCTACAACACAACTTAGGCCTCCTCAAGCGTAAGGCACGAGTTCTGCGTTCTTATACTGAAAAATCCGACAGCGATCTCCGTGATCGCATACCAAGAGGCAGACGTGGTTATCAGGCATTTTCTTTGACAACGCTGCCATTTTCTGTACATTCTCGTCGGTATTGATCGCATCGACGCTGCACTTGGACTCGATGATATATGTCAGACCGCCTTTGTAACCGATAAAGTCGGGAAGGTAACTGGCGACTTTTTGTTGTCCGTTCCACGTGTACTGTATGTTGTTTCTCGTCCACGGCTCGTGCTCCAGATTGCGTTCGCCAAATATTTCCACCAAGAAGTGAAAGTGCATCTCTTCGCTCTTGCTCCGAAAACAAGCGGTGTACAAGATAGGTTCGTGAAGTTTGGCGAGGTCGCCGTTGGCCCCAGAGGCTTCAGAGGCTGATTGTTGTCTTTTCAAGAAAACAACCTCGCGACTCTTTGTTGCCTCAGGTTTGAGCATCACTTTAAAGATGCCTTCAAAATTGATGTGTGTTGGCTGGCGTCTGTAAAGATACACCCGGACGTCGGCGGGAAAACTGCCGGCATGGCGCAGTATGCGGTTGCCTTCACATTCCTTCTTGTCCAGAAAGTACATGAACACGCCCATACTTTCGTTCTTCCACTCGTTCGGGTACCACGTTTTGCCACAGTCCAGTAGGAACAACCCTAGCTCATGAGTGGCAAACCAGTGATTCCTTTTGAACTGCCCATGTAAAGGCGGGTCGCTCAGAAGCAGTGGGGCGGGAGGGTCTGACATCCCCCCCTCGTGTCACCGCTCGCAAGTTACTGTTTGTGGCGGTTGTGACTACAGTCTAGAAGTGTGATTTGATTTTTGTGACAAAATGCATTTTGTCACAAAATGCATTTTGTCACAAAATGCATTTTGTCACGCGGCCGGTTCGAATTAAAAATCGGCATCAGTCTTTTTTTTGCACCGGGCCGCCGCCGGCCCCGAGCCCCCGCCCCGCCCCGGCCATGAGGCTATTCCTGGCGGACGTCGTCGTGACCGACGATGCCGTGGAGATGCACGGCTACTCCGACGGGCCCGACCCAACGCAGGTCTGCGTCATCGTCGGCAACTTTTCACCGGAGCTGTTCCTGCGCCTCAGCCGCGAGCTGACCGCCGCGGAGCTCGCCGCACTGGCGGAGTCGCTCGCGGAGAACGAGCGCGACTACCACGAGGACGCGCGCCAGAACGGCGGCGGCAGGTGGCTGCGCGACGTCTTCCAGAGCGGCGTCGCGCTGTCGTGCGTCAATCGCGAGAAGCTCAATTACTTCACGTGCGACAGCGAGGGACGGCGGCACAAGCACTGGTTCCTGGCGCTCCGCTGTGTCAGCAAGTTTGTCTGGAAGCAGTGCAAGCGCACACCGCAGGTCAACACGATCAGGAACGCGCTGGGGAAGCTGACACCGCCCGTCGAAATCGAAGGCGACGTGCACGATGGCGTGGGCAACTACCCGGAACCGCAGGCCTCGTCGGACGGCCGTGTGTGCGGCGGTCGCGAAGGTTCCGGCCTGCGCGAGCTCTCCCACCAGTTCCTGCGCCAGCGCGGGCTGAAGTGCTCGACGTGGATTGAGTGCCCCGGTGCCACAGTCACGACCGCGCGCAAGTTCCAGGACAAAATCACGGTCTACGAGATCGCGTACAACAAACTCGCGGCGTCGGACTGCGCGGACGTGCCGCGGTTCCCGATCGCCTCGTGGGACATCGAGTGCCTCAACACACTGAGTCTGGAGTTTTCGACAAACGACTTCTTCGTCGCGGAGCAGCACGTGATCGTCTCGGTCGCGGGCAAAAACAAGTACCGCGTGCGCTGCGTGTCGCACCGCTCCAACTGCTTTGTCAAGTTCACGGTCCCGGCGCTGTTGCGCGGCCAGGCGTCTAAGCACGGCGTCGTCAAGGTGGGCCACGGCGGCCGCGCGTTTGAGGCCGAGGCGGGCAAAGACTTTGTGCTCGAGGTGCCGCCTGGTGGCCTGGAGGTGACGTGCAACAAGCGCCTCCTCGATTTTGACCGCAAGACCGTGTTCTACTTCCGCGAGTTCCAGGCGCAGTTTAACCGCGACAGCGTCGCGGCGCTGCTGGACTACGCGTCGGAGTGCTGGAGCAGCCCGACGCTGTCGCGCAATCCGTGCATCGGCCGCACCAAGGACCTGCGACTGTGCGTCAGCGAGGACGACGGCGCGGACGTACTTGCGGTCGGCCCGGACAGCGGTCCGATCGAGCTGCAAGCGTTCGCGAAGCGCATTGGCGAGCACAAGCGCCTCTCGATCGGTCTGACGGTGCACTTCGCGGCGCTCGCGCCGGAGCACGAGGCGCTTCTACCGCGCCCGACGCGGTACACGACAGTTGATCGCGCGCCGGCCGCCGACGGCGTCGACGTCACGGTAACCTTCTCGGACGTGCTGCGCTTCAACGAGATCCCGTCGCCACTGGGGCCGTACAACGAGATTATCATGGTCTCGTGGGTGGAGTCGATGTACCCCGACCCCGCACCGACGCGCCGCGTGTGCCTGACGTCGTCGCTGTACAGCGTCGCCGAAACCGCGCAGACCGCGGACCAGGACCGCCGCACCGTGCGCGACGAGAAGTCGCTGTTGCGCCGGCTGATGACCCTGTGGAAGGAGTCGCAGGCCCTGGTCGTGATGGGCTACAACACACATATGTTCGACACCGACTACGTGCTGAACCGGATGCGCAAGTACTTTGACACGACCACCGTGCAGGACCAGTACGCCTTGGCGTTGTCGCCCTACACCGAACACAAGCCCCGCGACCGCGGGCGGTTCGTGCCCACGATCAAGTACGCCGAGTCGGCCGGCAAGGGCCAGACAGAGTACTGCCGCTTCGAGACGCCCTGCCGCTTTGACGTCGACGTCTACGTCTGGTTCCGCTCGCAATTCCCACCGAAAAAGAAGAACGGCGACGCCGTGCAGCAAAAGCTGGACACCGTTGCGGAGCACTTCCTGGGCGACAAGAAGCTCGACGTGGCATTCAACGAGATCAACCGCCAGTGGTTCAACCCCGAGGCCTCGGTGCTGCGCGGGCACGTCGCGGACTATTGCGTGCAGGACAGCGCGCTGGTCACACGGCTTGCCTGCTGCTCCAAGGTCAACCTGATCGAGTACAACCTCAGCCTCTCGACGGTGATGAACGTTGGCCTGCGTTTGATGCCGCTCACCAACACGGGGGAGATGGCGCGGCTCGAGCCGTTTCTGCACCACGCGGCGCACGCGCGCGGGATTGTTGTCGACCAGGCGGACTGGAAGCAGATGGCGATCGCCATCGACGACGAGCTCAAGAAGTACGAAGGTGGACTGGTCTTCAAGCCGGACTACGGCGAGCACGGCACGCTGTGCACCTACACCGGAGGCGGCGACGTGCCGGGAGGCGCTGATGCGGCAGATGATCAGGCTGCTGCGATGGACGTATGCGTGGACGCGTGTGGGTTGACGCAGCTGCACGACTGGCTGGATGCGATCTTCATCCTTGACTTTAAGAGTTTGTACCCCAGTGCCATGCGCGCGTTCAACATCTGCTGGTACAGCTTTGTGAAGCGCGGGTTTATCGTCAAGGGCTGCGAGCGCATCCGCGTGGTCTGCAAGGCGCTGCACGACCCGACCGAGGGCTTTGTGACGGTCGCGGTGCACTGCCCGCGCGCCGGTCTGGGCCCTGGTGAGGGCGCGGTGGTGGCGGACGGACCGTTCCGAGGCCTCGCGTGCTCCCTGGACAGCTCCGGTGATCGTAAACATCTTGTGGTGCCCTCCAAAGCGGCGTCGGGCGAGATATTCTGCGCGCTGCCGGCGGTCATCGACCTGAAGGTGAGCGAGCCGCGCAACGACCGCTTCGTCTCCGTGTACGTGCAGACGAGCAACGGCAATGATCACCTGATCGGCCTGCTACCGGAGCGGCTGCGGCGCATGAACGATCACCGCAGCGCCGTGCGCGCGTCGGCGAAGGACGCGCCGCCGGAGATGCGCAACTCGATCGAGTCCAAGCAGCTTGCCATCAAGCTCTGCGCCAACGCCCAGTACGGCATGATCGCACCGGCGACGATGAACCCGTGCATCCCCATGTCCGCCGCGGTGACGTTCAACGCGCGCGCGATGCTTGTGCAGGCCAAAGAGTTTGCCGAGTCGCAGGGCTTCAAGCTGATCTACGGCGACACGGACAGCATTTTCATCAAGTACACACCGGAGCTGCGCGCGCGGAAGACTCGCGAGATCCTCGCGCGCGCGCCGCCCGACGTCGCGCGCCAGCCCGCGAGCGACGCGGAGGCGCGCGACTACCTGCAGCTTGCGTTCCCGGGCCAGGCGCGCAACCTTTGGGATTTTGTGGTTGCGCAGACGTACGCGGACATCGAGGCGCACGCGGAGGAGCAGACCAAACGGTTTCCGGCCCCCAACGAGCTGGAGTTTGAGAACGTGCTGCTCAAGGCCGAGTTCTTTAAGGACGTGCGTAAATGCTACGTGGGCCTTGCCATCGAGTCGCCCCGGTCGTCGCCCTTTATGTACTACAAGGGCGTGACGTGCCGCAAGTCCGACTGTATCGAGATCAGCCGGCAGGTGCAGCGCGTGGTGTACATCACCAAGTGCGACCCGGCTCAGCTGACGGGGCAATTCCCGGGCGAGCAGCTGGAGCCCTTCGAGATGTGCGGGCGCATCCTCGACCGGATGCTCGCTCCGCTGATGGCGTCGTGCTACGACGGTGCTTTCTACGACTGGTGCGAGCAGAACCTTATCCAGAGCAAGGCGTACAAGCGCGAGTCGTCCTACGCCGACCCCGACACGATGCCCTCGGTGCGTGCCCGCCGCATGGTGGAGGAGCATTGTGCCACCATGGCGTGCGCGATCGGTGACCGGCAACCCTTCCTGATCCTGCGAGCCGCGAGCGCGTCGGACGGCGCCATCGACCCGAGGCTCTTTCGCGCTAAGCAGAAGGGCAGCGAGCTGGACAAGATGTACTACCTCACGGCGATATGGAAGGGCCTGAAAGGCGGTGACACCAAGTTTGGACCGGGGCACATGAACGTCAACACCTACGCGCACCTCAAGTCGAGGTTTGAGGTCTACCGGAACACCATCGTTGGGCAGCGAGGCCTGGCGGGGCTGGGTTTTGCGACGCGCAAGCGCGAGTTCTATGAGCGCGAGTTTGAACAAGCACACACGATGAAACAAGACCGTCTGCGCAAACGCAACAAGGAGTCGAAGAAGTCGGGGCAGCGAAGCGTGACCGATTTTTTCAAGCGCTAGTGACTCGTCAGACTAGCAAAGTTTTTTTCGGTGTCTAATGAAAACGACAACATGGCAGTTGACAATGACCTTTTCAAGCTTGACCTTCACACATCCCTTCGCACTGGGTTCACGTATTTCATCATCCTGGTGATTCTGTACTCAGCCGTCCGGGTCTGGAACTTGGCGGGCAAGGTCCACGACAGGAACGTGGATAACGGCAACACGCTAGCGGCCACAGAGGCCATGCAGGACGGCTATTCCCATGTCGGAAACATCCTGGGCCTGCTCCTCGTCGGCTTGGCTCTAACGTTTGTCCATGGGTCGTTTGGGGCTGTGTGGATTCCAAGAGTCGAAGAAGTCGTTCAAAAAGGCGGGAAGGCCTAAACATTTTGCGCCACTCCTCAAACTCTGAATGTCCACGAGACCAAAGAAAGTGATGACGAGCGCCGTCCCTGGGTATACCGTCGCGGAAGTGCGCCGCTGCCTTGCCAGCACGCGGTCCGTGTGGGGGCTGGCATGCGAAAGCGAGCCGTTCATGGTCTCCGGCACGAACGAGCACAAAATATCCTTCGGTCGGTTCTCCTACTTGTTTCTGCTCGGCCATCACCAGAAGCGCCAAAAAAGGAGCTAGTTTTGGTCTTGGACCCAAACCGGCTCGTCTGCCGGCTCGTCTGCGCCACAGACTTGATTTTTTTGGTCTTGGTTAGTCTCGTCGACATCCGGTTCACCACTGGGACAGTCGGTCGGCGCCTCGTCCGGCTCGTTCGGCGGCTCGGTCGGCTCTACAGGCTCGTCCGGTTCGACAGGCTCGTCCGGTTCGGCAAACTCGTCCGGCTCGTCCGGTTCGTCCGGCTCGGCCGGCTCGTCTTGATTCACACAGACCTCCGTCGTGTCAACGGCAGAGCGCGGCTGCAGCTGCACGTGGTACAATTTTAGGGCCCCTTCCTCAAAGAGGCGTCTGGTCCACAGCAGCAGAAAGTCGACAGTCTCGCTCCCGCTTGCAGCAGCGAGACTGCTGCCGTAAGACGCATCTTTTTGCAAGAACTCGAGCGTGAAGCCGTGCATCGCGCACAGCTCGCAAAACTGCGCCAGGTCGGTTTCCGAAGAGTACACGGGGGCATTGGTGCGGCTGCACCACCTGAAGTGCTCAGCGGTGCGGCGGCGGTCGCCGAGGCACACGAAGCCTTCGTAGGTACCGCCGTCAGTCAAGCCGCACAGAAGCCCGAAGTGATAGGGCGAAAATGCACGCGGGCAGCAGCCGTCGAGTATGACGTCGGCAATCGGCGGGTCCTCTGCAGCGGCGTCGACCGGTACGGTTTCCCACGCGAGGGCCATCGCGGGCCTCGCGCAGGTATCATTTGCCTGTTTGTCCGCCAGGAGGCAGACGTTCTGGTGGTCGCATACAGTCAGAACCCCCATTGCGGGGGGCGACGGGAAGACAACGTTCGGTAGGAAATACGAGTGCTCCGGTTGCGGACAGTAGACCCGGGACACGTCGAACATGGTGTCCCACTTGGATTCGATAAACTCCAAAGACGTGGGTATTTCAAACTCTCCGCGCGCAAGCAACGAGAAGCATTCACCGGGCGTGCACCCGGAGCGCGAGCCGGTGATCATCGACAGCGCGAGCGTCTCGACCGCCGATTCGTCCGTCGGCTGACGCATGCAGTACCAGCCGACCAATACAGCGGCGGTGGCCGCGACCACGGACAGCGAGCACTCGGAGCAGGCCAAGGCCGCCGTAGCCACCGTTGCGCCGACGACTTGCGTAGCCAGAGGCAACCTTTTTTTTTGCATGGCAGAATTGTTGCACGGGTCCATGGTCAGTCAGGGTTGATGTCCACGTACGATCGGTGGGACAGGGCCTGCCAAAAAAAAAAGTTTCCAGGTATGCTGTTTTTTGAGACTTATCACAAGCCGGTGGCGCCCGATCCGCACCGGCTGATTCGGTACGAACGCAACAAAATTGCGCCGTCCACGGTCGGCTTTCAGGCAGAGCGCATCCGTGAGCAGTGCCCCGACCCGCAAACGCTGCGGCGCGCGGCGTGCGACGAGCTGCTGAAAAACGACGACCATAATGTCGCTCGCATAAACGTACGGCTGCTGGTCGAGCTGATCGGAGCGAAACAGGCGACCGAGGCAATCGCGAATCTGGGAACGTCGGTTGACATCTACACGGCCAGTGCCGGGCTGTGCAGCGCATTGGTGCGACAGGCAGAGTTTCTGTCGATCGTTGGCAGCGCCGGGATCGGCGAGCAGACCGACTGCCTGCTGGCATTGCCGGAGTCTGCCATACAGCAGCTGATGTCAGGCGCCCCGGATAACGCGTTCTGGGAGATCTATACCCGGTCGATCGCCGCGATGCCGGCGGTGGCTCTGAAATTCAAGGCAATGGACGTGACCGACCGGCTCGACCGGCTCAAAAAATTGTTCCACGACGTCAAACCGAATGCTATCAGCTAAGAGTGCAAGGGAGCTCGTCGAGGCCATGGAGGGGTGCGGCGAGCATAGGTCGCTGGCAAACTTACGCGAGGTCGACAAGGCGTGGCGCAAGGCCCACGTGCTGGCCGTCATGGAGAAGGGGCTCAGTTTGAACCCGGACCAGGATGGGGCCGTGTCTGTGGAGCGGCGCAAGCTGATGCAAAGCCTGATGGAGTGTCGCGCCGAGGATATCCGCAACCTCGGCTATAACTGTGGGGTCGAGGTTACTGCGCGCGGGCGCGGGCTGTGCTGCTGCGGCGGGCGGCCGGCGCGCCCGGCCGCGCCGATCCTGTCGGTCACGGCCGCCTCGGTGCCCGCAATGGCCGCTGTGTTGTGAGGCGCAAGCATTTTCAAAAAACGTGTTTGGAACCACGACGAGAATATCATTACTCAGGGCACACGGCATCACCGCCGTCAGCCCCGCCCGCCGCCGCCGCCGCCGCCGCGTGACGCCGCTGGAGTCGACTCAACACATCTGCTTTAGCTGCGGGTAGGTCGTTGTTGTGGCGCTTAACAGCAAGCCTCCACATCTTCCCAGCCACTACCGGAAGCCCCTGCCCCTGGGCCTCTGCGCCACACGCGGAACACATGTACTTCTTACTGAAGTCGTCCTGTCTCATGTCGCGGTAATCGGCCGCCTTGCCGGTTTCACACCCCGGTCGCTTGCATTTCTTTATGCCGGATCGCCGGCGAGGCTGCGTGTCAAGTGATAACTCCCGGTAAGTCGCGGGTTTACCCGTTGTGCATCCGACCCGCTTACAGGTACATGAGCGTTTGCGCGGTGGCGGAGCCGCCGCCTCACCCGCGGTCCGCGCGCGCTTGGCGGGTGGCCCCGCCGCCGCGGCGCCCGCCTCCTCCTCCTCGGAGTCCGACGTGTCCTCCTCCTCGGAGTCCGACGTGTCCTCCTCGTCAGAACCTTGTGCTCTCAGCGTCGTGCCCAGGTCGAACCTCGTTTTACGAATCTGGAACATGGCTTCCAGCAGCATCTTGTCCCCCCGCCCCTTCTCGTGGCGGTGCTGGGTCCATTTCGACGCCGTGACGAACTGGTCGCACACGTAGCACCAGAACCACCCGCTGCCGACCTGCACGCTGACTGTACCTTTGCACCCCCCCGCGCCAGCGAGCGCCTCCTCCCGGTTGGAGTTAATCGTGTACAGCTCGAACAGCTTCGTCTTCATTTTCTCGAGGCGCTCTACTTCCGTCGCACCGCCGTAGTCCCCCACGACGCCGTGCAGTGCACCGCCGATCGCGACGATGGCATCCGCGCACTTCTGCGCCTTCGCCTCGGCCTCGATGGTGGGTGTGGACATTGCCGTTGATGTCTGTCGTGTTCTGTGCGTTGGTTGGTTGCTGCCCGTCCGTGGGTCCGTCCGTGACAAAAGTTTTGAAAAGTGACAAATTTTGAAAAGTGACAAATTTTGAAAAGTGACAAATTTTGAAAAGTGACAAAAGTAGCGGTCCTGCCTGAAGATTTTTTTTTCACTCTCTGTGCGCGCCCCGCCGGTGTCGACGACGATGGACTTTCGGCAGCAGAAGAACAAGTGCGACGCTGAACGCGTGGCGCGGCAGATGACTTCGCAGGGACAATACTGGCTGTCGCAGCAGGCAGCCGTGTACCTCAAGACGGGCGCGTTTGACCGCGCGCTGGTGCCCGACTCGAGGCTGCTCTTCGCCACGAAGCGTCTGCGCAAACAAATGGCGGATCGCGGCCATTTGCACAACGACGAAGTCTTGGCGGCGGCCGTGTTGTCCACGGTGATTGCCTTGCCCGCAAAGAAATCTGCGCCTACCGGAAATGGACAGCGAAGCACTGGTGCGGAAAATGACTGGGGCTCGCTGCGGCGAGTTTCTTCGTCTGTACGAGGGGCGTGACGCGGTCTTTGCGGACATCGTTCTAGATGGCGCGGCCTACAGCGTCAAAGTGGACACTGGCTTTGGGGGCGATATGAGGGTGCCGGGGCTCGAGACCCTTGCGGTCCCGGTGCGCGTGGAGCGGACGGCGTTGCACACTGTGTCCGGGGTGACAAACGAAATAAACGACGTGTTTCTTATGACGATGCACACCGCCACTATGCAGGCTCGCCCTATGGTTGTCGCAAAGCCCCGCAGCTCTGCGCAGGTCGGCATCTTGACGCTCGGCGCGCTGGAGCGCCTCGCAGCCGGCCGGGTGCTGTTTCTGGACTTTGGCATCCGCTGTGTCGCGTTCGTGTCCTCGCGGCCCAAAGCTTCGCCGCTGGCCTGGCGCCGCCGCGACGGTGTCGTGGAGGTCAAAATAGGGGTTAGTGGGCGATCCTGGTGGGCCGTTCTCGACAGCGGATGCAGCCTGCCGTGTGTGATACCGGGCGAGCCTGGCGATGGCGCGGTTGAGGCCGCGGACTACGTCGGAGCGCGCGAACGCTTCTGTGTTTCGCAGGGCAGCGTGCAACTCGGCCATCGGACACTCGGGTGTTTGATTTACGAAGGGGCGGTCACAAAGGCATGTATCGGACTACCGCTGCTGAAGCAGCTTGGGATCTACCTCGATGCTGCGGGCCTCTGGATCAAATGAGCACGCCCGCGCTTCGCAATTTTGAGGTAAGAACGACGCAGTGCCTTCCTACTGCGCGTCGCGTGGGCGCTGGGGTTTGCCTGCGTCTTTGCACCCGCCAGTTTTTTGAACTGCTTCAAAACCTGACGGTTCAGGTCCTGTTCTTCGTTTGCGTCCATGGTATCCACATCGATTGTGGTTGTCGCCCGGATACATGGGATGTGGAGGTGGTCGCAAATGCCAAGCTCGAAACACTCCGGCGCGCACAGGTATTTGTCGGTGCCGGCCTGCTCGACGAGGTCCGAGAGCAAGTTCACGTTGCCGCTCTTTTCGGACGCCATCTGACACAGCGCCTCGTTCAGCGTGTGGATTTCTGCAAACTCCTCACCGAACTCGCGCATGTTCACCATGCCGATGTCCGACTGGACGCTGTGGATGAGCAGACGACCGTTCGGTGCCATATAGCGCTTGCCCTTCGTGCCGCACGCAAAGATTAGCGCCGCCGCGGATGCCGCCAGGCCGCTGACAACTGTGAGGAACTCGACATCTTTGCAGGACTTCATCAACTCCATGATCGACAGCGCCGCGTACGCGTCGCCGCCCGGGCTGTTGATGTCCAACATCAGCAGCTTCTGGCCGACGTTCACGCAGCGCGCGATCTTCTTCTTGAGGGTGCTTAAAGTCTTGTCGTTGATCTCACCCTCGATCTTGATGGGGGGCACCGGATCAAAGTAGTTGTCAAAGTACAACATGGCTGCACCCGTCGCGCGCTCGTGACAAAGGACGTTGTCCGGCCGCAAGAAAAAAAAAAGTTGAGCGTCCGGAACCACAACCAAATTGCTGGCGTTGTACGCGTGTGCTACAATTACAATGTAAGAATTACAGATCACCATTATAGGCATCCATAGGTAGATATGTTGATTGTATTCATGGTTTTGCTGCGCACTTGATCGCGGTGCGAGCCGTACATACGGTACAAGCTGGATTGATTTCGGGCTCGTCTGCCTCGGCATGTCCGGAATCACAGTACAAAGGCCCAAACTTTTTTGCAATCTGGGTTGCAGTGAGCGTGCCGTCGTTTGAGCCCGTCTTAATTCCTGCCTTCCAGTACACCACCTGAGGAACCTGGGTGTATTGGCGCACCTTGTACAGCGTGGAACATTTCTTGTCTGTGACTCTTTTGTCCTTCTTGATCGTTTCGGCCAAATTGCTGCCGTCGTAGCACGGGTTTGGTAGCTTTACCAAAGGAGCGACATTGTCTACGCAATACTTTCCGCCATCTTCATCGGTATGCTCCGCTTCGCACTGTGAGTGGTACGTATAGACGTACGCAAGCACCGGCTGGTCAACCGCTGTATTTTCGATCAGCAACCGACGGGAGCAGTCGCATGCCGTGTTAATTCCTTGGTTTGGGTCGGGTTCTACACCAAAGATGTCGTAAATTTCCCGTGCCACCGGTTTGCTCGCGCATCTGTAGTTGTACGTTTTTGGTGCGGGCGGCCCGGCCTGCAGACCTTTTGTGTGGTACTCGTCGTTGCCATTTACATCTTCAATCTTGTCCTGGTCCGTAGGTCTACAATCGCATTGCCACTTACCGTCACCATGCGAATTTAAGCACTTCCCGACGCCGCCGCAAATGTCAAGGTTTTTGTCGCATAGGTCGACACACGCTGTGCCAAACGGGTTGTCCGGGTTGCTGCACCGGCAGACGTTGTTGGGATCGCACGACGATCCGCGACACAAGATCTTGTTGATGCCCTTGGACAGCGGATCCAGCGCATAGTCGCAGAAACCGGCGGTAATTGGGTTCGTTTGAGAAAGCGACCTCGGTCCGTATATGCCAAATGAACCATCGGGGTTGTGATTGTGCGTGACCTTGCTCGAGTTACAGATTGCGTTGTCGTGGTTTAGGGTTCCGCAGCCGCACCCTTTTCCTTTCGTTGCCCAAGTCCCGTCAATGCCGCACAAACTGCCCGTCAAAACGACACACTGGCCAACATGTTCGTGCTTCTGACCGTACACAATAACATCAAGCCCCTCCGCCGAACAGTCGCACTGCATCGTGTTAAGGTCCAGCACCGTCTGCTGTCCTTTGATGTCGGGCGTTGCGTTGGCCGCAAAGCACGGGTCGATGTGGCAATGGTATGGGTCGCTCTTGAGACGCACAAAAGGCAAAGCGGCCGGGTCGTTGTGTCCGCCCACAGGGAGGTTCCCGTCACAGTCACAGTGAAAAGTCGGTACCAACGTCCGCTGGTCCACGTCCATTGGGTTGCTTTGGAGAGTCTCCACGTCAAACCCCAAAGGGTTCCACTCGGCACCAACGCAGTCGGCCGCCGTCCCGGAGAGCTGACAGACGTCATTATTCAGATGACAAAACTCGGCAGCGCCCTTTGATTTGTTATGGGCAAAGTACTTGCCGCAGTCCGATTTTAATGGTTTACTGGAGGTGGCGATAAAACAGTTGCCATTGTCCGCGGCCTGCACAAGCTGCGCACCGAGGCACTTGTTCTGACGCAGCCGGTTGCGCGGATCGCTCCCCCCGCGAACGCTGTCGCACGCCCGCCGTGTGCTGCACCGCTTGTCGACGTTATCGTACAGCTGCGGAAACTTGCACTCCTTGCGCCAGCAGCCGCGACCGTCGGGACAGCCCGTCTCCGTCCAGATCACGCGAGTTGTGAACTGGTTGATGTCGCCCACGTTATCCGTGAGCTTGGTGGTGGGCACGCAGTACTTGCCCCCCGGCGGGATTGCAGTTCCGTTCTTCAGGACGACTGAGTCCGATTTCACCTCTTCGCAGACAAACCCGTCCGACCCGCATTCCGACTTGCAGTCCAGCGCCGTGTCGCACGTGGTGGCGCGCAAGAGACACGAGGTTTGCACGGCGGAGCCTTCCGCAATCCCCACGGGCGTGAACCCGCCAAACTTCTCAACGTCGAGGCTCAGGAAGTGGTTCTGGGGAAGCATCGCGTCGCGAACCACCAGGACGAGCCCCACAAGAAGTGACACAACTGTCGCGACATACAAACCCCATCCAAGCATTTTGACAGCACACGGTTTTTATGCTGGTGCAGAAATTCAATTGTCTGAAAAGATACAAACGAGTTCAGTAATCGTCATGGTTGTTAGCGGTCACGTCGCGATCGTACTCAACCAGTATCGTCGCAAGCACCAGTGTCACTAGCACCCCCACCACCACCACCGCAAGATGGTGGGTTGCGTTCATCGACGAAAGAACCGTCTCGAGCACCGTGATGCCCAACAAACACCAGACCACGATCATGCCGACAATGTAGACTCGTCCCGAGTCGCCCATTTGCTGTTTGCGGATAGTCAAGAAAATATTTGGTGCATTAAAACAATGCTCTGGAGGGACCTGTTGTACCAATTAGACCGCGACGCCAAAACTCTGGGACAGGCCAGAGAGCGGTTGATAAAGAACCCACCGCGGCTACGGAGCTATTCCATTGCTCAGGCACACCCCACCGTGACCAAAAAAATGTCATCGTTTTGCCAGCAGGCCGGCGCAAAGATAGACCCGTCCGAAATTGTGATGGCGCTCGGCGTGCAGGATGCGCGTACCGTGGTAAACCTCCTCGACCGACCGCCGACGCAAGAAACGGCCAACACGATTGATCAGATACTGGTCCACGGCCAGAATCGCAATTTTGGGCAGATACCAGAACTGCAGGAGCTTCGGAACTGCGTCGCGTTCGCAATGGACCCGAAAAGTGGCTGCCCGGTGCAGACCGAGCGTTACCAGCGCGCACAATCGCGACCGACTAAGAAAGTTAACCTGGACGCTCTGGGCGACACGGATCACGCACCGGCCAAGCACAAGAAGATCCCGGTTGACTTTGGACGCCACGTGTTTACGGCCGCCATCCAGGCCAGTTGGCGCCACACTGTCAAACTGTGCATTCTACGGTCCGGTAGGTCTAAAAGCGCGCAGGAGCAAAAGAGAATGGTAGACAAGCAAAAGATTGACCTGCAGCTGGCGGCTTTGCAGAATTCCGGCGTCGGGCCAGATGAGATCGAAGAACTCGGTAGGTTGGTCACGCTAAAAGGCCCTACCCCACTCGAGCTGATGCGTGACATTGTGCGGACGCTGAAGGAAGCCAGGGAGTACATTGCACAGCTGCAGCAAGACGAGAGTGCTGGCGTGTCCAAAGGGCTTGCTAAATACGCAAGGTCTGCTCTGCAAGCGGTGGCCGACGTTGTCAGCGATAGGGGGGAGATACCAAATCCAAAAACACAGGCGGATTTGGCCAAGAAGGCCGCCAAGCAAGCCAAGGCCGCGGAGCGCGAGCGCCTGCGCGACGAGAAGGAGACCGCCAAGCAAGCCAAGGCCGCGGAGCGCGAGCGCCTGCGCGACGAGAAGGAGGCCGACGCGGAGGCCGCCAAGCAAGCCAAGGCCGAGGACCGCGAGCGTGCGCGAGCCAAGAAAGAGGCCGACGCGGGTGCCGCCAAGCAAGCCAAGGACGAGGAACGCGAGCGTGCGCGAGCCGAGAAGGATGCCGACAAGAATGCCAAGGCTGAGAAAAGAAAGGTCGCGGGGAAGGCCAAGGCGGAGGAGCGCGAGCGCCTACGTGCCGAGAAGGAGGCCGCAAAGTTGACGCCACAGCAGAAGTATCAACAATGCGTCGATCGAAAAGTCATTCTTGCGCAAGACCAATGCCAGAAAACGCACATTCCTTCGACGGAACAGGAAATTGAGAAGGAGAGAGAGAAGCAGATTCAAAAACAAGAGGCGCACCTGCTGGTGGATCACCGGAAAGAAGCCGAAGCCAATCGTAAGACGGACGAGGAAAAAGCGGAAGCCAGCTCCAGCTTTCTGGACCGGTTGGCGGCCAAGTACGGCGGCGACGAGAGCGACGAGGGCGAGAACCTCATGGACTACGGGCTTGTGCAAGAATGCAAGGACGTGCGACAGGCGTGTGTTGCCGTGGGCCATAAAACCGACAAAGACTGCAACGAGTGGGCCATGTCATCCAAGGACAACCTGGCCGAGCTTGCCCGACAAATTGGCGTCAGCGAAGAAGACATGGAGCACCAGCTCGTTGATTGTACCGCGGGTCCGTACAACGAACATGGCTTTCGTGCCGCCGACAATCTTGAAATGGACGACGAAGAGGGCGATGGTAACGAGACGCTTGTGCTGGACGACACGGAAGAGATCGACGAGATCGACGAGGGCGACGAGGGCGACGAGGGCGACGAGGGCGACGACATGTGCCAGCCCGTCGAAGATTTCTGCAGGGCACGCGGGTACAACGACGAGGACTGCTTCGACGAAGTATCGGCATCCAAAGCTGTGAAACGGGACATGGCGCAGGCTTTGGGCGTGACAGAAAGCACCATCGACGAAAACTTGGAGCACTGCATTGGCCCCCCGTACGACGAACACGGAAACACAAAAGACGATGAAGACGAGGAGGAGGACGACGATGACTTTTTGCCCAACGACGCGGCGGAAACCGACGACGTCGGCATGGACGACGACGACGATGTCGACATGGACGACGACGACGACGATGTCGACATGGACGACGACGACGACGATGTCGACATGGACGACGACGACTACGGGGACAAGGAAGACGAGGGATATAACGAGGATCAGGACCACTCGGAGGCCGAGTACTTGAAGTCAACTGCGGACATCCGTGGTCAAATGAACCCGGTGGCAAAAAAGCTGCCAAACAATGTACCCGAGGCCGTAAAGGACGTACCCGAGACTCCCTTCGACGGGTTGGAAGACGGGCTAAAAAAGACCCTGCAAGAGTCGGTCGGCGCGCCCCGCATGGAAGACGCCGAGGAGTACGAACAAGAGATATTGGAATTGCAGCGCGGGGAATGGAAGGATCATGTGGACGCACTGGCGCCCGAGGAGCTGAAGGCCGAGCTGGACGAACTGACTGACGATCTTGGCCAAACGGTGTATTGGAATGCAGTAACTACGACCATGACCGAAATGAATATCGACGAAAACACTAAGCTGTCGGCCGAAGACAAACTCGAATGGGATCGTCGCACGGTGCTGTACATGTGGGCGCAATCAACCCGGCAGGAATACGACAATACCAACGAGTCGATGGACGAACAAGAGGCGCAGGATGAGCTGGATGATCTGGACGTGGAAAACCGGGGGTTCTTTGCGCGCTTGAGTCAGATGGTGCCCGGGAACGGCTATTAATTCGGCGACCGCAGGACCTTGAACCGCTTTTTCATCAATGCATCGATGGTAGCACCTGGCCGGCTTCTCTGCAATGTTCCTCGGGTTGCCATACGTGGTAACAGTCTTGACCACGAGCACGTACGAGTTTTCGTTCTTCCGTCGAATGGAACGACTTTGTTCGGCAGTCGTCGGACTTTCAACCATCGGCTGCCGCCGTTTTTCGTTGTCCTACTGTGCCACAAATGCCCGTATCTGCCGTACAGCCAGCAGTACGCGGTTGCTCTTCGACGGCTCGGGCGGGCACAGTATTTGTAGTAACAACGCAAAATTTTTGTTGCTTCCACATTCGCCTCATTGCGGCCAGCTGGCAGCCGGTCACATCCGTGAGTCCTGGATTGGGTAGCATTTATACACGTTATTTTTTTGTCAGCGGGCATGCGGAGTCGACGGGATGAACTCCCAATCCAGTTCTGCGGAGATTTTAGCAAAAATCACGTCCTGGACCTGTAGCTTCTCGCGCCCGCGAAGCAACTGGAAGTGTAGCATTGGCACGTTCTCGACACCCAGCAGCTGCAGAAACTTAAACAGCGTGTACGAGTAGGACAGCATGTTTTTCCGGTTCCCCTTGTGCTTCTCAAAGCTGGGCTGGATTTGAATAAACATGATCCGGCAGCACTCTTCCAAGTGCGGATGCAGCCGCGGCGACGGTTGACCGGTGAGACGGCACACAATCTGCGTAACGTGCTCGTAGGCCTTGCGCAGTCGCAGCTTCTTCAGCACGTCGCGCACAAGCGGCAGCGTAATTTCATCGGGCGAAGAAATGCGGCGACGCAGCAGCTCGTCGATCACCAGCCGCAGGACCTCGTCGGACACGGCGTTGTTCTCGCGCGCCTGGATCTGCGCGAGCCAATCGTTGAAATGGTTGACCCGCTTGTAGCTGAACGAAGAGAACTCCAGCTCGTGGTTGTACTGCATGTTGGCCGTCGTGCTGTCGATATAAAACCGGCACGCCCCGCACCGCGTGCACGTGGCTTGGGCCTTCTGGTCCACAACCACCATGGGCTGCTGGCACAGGTGGCACATCTCGTCTACCTCGATTTCCGGCATGGCCACGGAGCCTTCGAACAGGGTCAGGTACTCCTCAAGCATCTCGCGCTTCGTCACGCCGATCTCACCGTGCTGGTCGCGGCCGCGCGCCGATTGCGTACCCGGAATAAGCGCAGGCTGGTTCTTGTGTCGCTTTGCCGCGAGTAGCGCGTCGCCGGTCCCCTTGTGGCGCTTGCGCGCCGGACGTTCGTCCTGAAAAAGAACGACGCGGTTGGCTTCCAAAAACGGCTTGATCTTACGCTCGTAGTTTTTTTCCAGACGCCCGGTGTCAATGTCCAAGATTGCCTGGTAGTAGCGTTCGATGCTATGGTGGAGCCGGCTGCGCTCGACGTGGTTCATCGGGTTCGCTTCGAGCGTGACGAGAAGCTGGCGTGCCTCCTCTAGCTTTGACCGCAGCTTGGGAAGCTGTGAGCGGCGCAGCTTAAAGTACTCGTTCATTTTTTGAATTTCTTGCTCCATTGGACCAGCTTCGCCACCCAGCGGGGCGCTGTTGTTTGTTTTAAAAAAAACTTTTGCGAAGGAGTAAAATTTTACAAGACTACGATCGATTCGTATCTAGCAGGGCACGCATAAATCGCAGCATGTCTTCGTTGGAGAGTCGCGAGGCGGCGGCGACAAGGCCCTCCACCCCTTCCCCGGCATCCCCGAGCACCGCTGCCAGGTAAAACACAGCGAAGGCCCCCTGTAGAATCATGCAGTCCATGCGGTCCGTGATACCGCCGTGCCTGCGGTACGCAGACGCAAATAATAAGTGGCGCGACGTCGGTATGCGGGGCTCTGAGACTCACCCAGGTATCGTCGCACCAAAGTCCTTGATTTCGTAGGCGCGCTTGAAGCCGCTCGCCACAAATCCGCCGAACGGCGCCACCGTCGATGCAAACGCTGCGAGTGTCATGGTGTGAAGCTGCACCGGACAGAGCTCGACCGACACGCCCGCTAGCGCATAGTTTTGCGGGGCAAACAGCTGCGTCGCTTCCTCGCACCAAGTCGGGGCGGCGGAAAACGGTATAAGCTGAAGCCCGTCCGGAGGGCACGCTAGCCAAGAGTGCAACACGGGGCACGACGCTAGAGCCGTCCCAAGCAACGCGCCCATCGAGAGCGTCAGCAGTGCCCCGCCGCAAAAACCTTCCCAGGTCTTTCCCGGCGACACGGCAATTAAGCGCGTCCGGGCGCCCGGAAAAAAGGACCCGCATACCATCGCCGCCGTATCGTTGCAGATAACCAACGATGCCGGCACCAGAAACCAGATCATGCCGCGGTAGAGGTTGTGGATGTGCGCAAATGCTGGCAAGACAAGCCCAACGAGGCACGTGTGGCCGCACGCCAGCAGGGAAAACTGGTAGTGGTACCGGTCCTTGCACAGTGAAAGTACAAAGCTTATCACCGCAACCAGGTACACAGTGTAGACACGGCAAGCGGCTGTGGCGGGGGCGCCGTGTAGCTCTGCCAACCCGCGAACTTGCGTCGACCCGGCAAACACACCAACGCAGTAGAAGCTCCACGTCGCGCGCCAGTCTGCTGTCTGTGAGGCCACAAAGCTGTGTCGGTACGCAAGTGTATGGATTTGCACAACCTCCTTAAACATGGCAACCGTCAAGGCAAGGACGAGCAGCGTGCAGTAGAAATGACCCGCGGTGACAATAATGCAAAAGCCACCGATCATAGCGGCGCCACTGGCGCATCGCGCGCGAAACTTCGCGGTGACAGCCGATGGGGCCTGCATGTGGTACGCGAGGCAGAGAGATAAAGAAGGTGTAAAATGTGACAAAACTTTAAAAAATTTTTGACAAAAAATGAAAAAGTGACAAAAATGAAAATGTGACAAAAACCGTAAGTTGCTCACACGACAGACCGTCGTGCGCCACCAGAAAACCGCAATCATGCCCACGTGCAAGATACACGCCGACCCCGCCTACGTGATCCACAGCCTGTACGCTGCAGTAGAAGCATGCAAGGAGCTTAACCAGCCGTACCACGAGGTTTTTACTGGATGGCTGCAGGCCTTCCCGTGGGACAAGATATCGGTCGCGGACCCTCTTTTCAGCATGTTGCTGTTCCGCTTCGTTGACCTCAACATCGCGCACGGTTCCATTTCGGAACGCGGAAAATCTAGCGTGCTCTACTACGGGCTGCAGAAGATCCCCAAGTGCCACGGTGCAATGCACGCTTACCTGAAACGCGAACTTGCCTTCTCCGTCGTCCAAGCCCAGGAGGACGAGTCCGACATGGAGGAGATGGCGCGTTGCGCAGGGCTTGATGGCGACGGGCCTTTGTCGTACGAGACATGCAAACAAGCGATGCCCGGGCTGTCGTTCCGCGAGTGGCTGGCTGTGATGTGTAGCCAAGTACAGAAAGACATACTGACTGTGATGGGCTTGCCCGACTACGGCGAAACAGGCCGGATTGCACTGAGTGAGGAGGAGGTCATCGACCTGTCGGTGACGTCCAAGGGTGACATTCTCGTCGCGACACAGAAAACGTTCCGCGGCCTTTCTCGCGATAGCATCTGTCTGTCGTACGCCACCCCTGCCGAGGCCGATGCCATTGTCGTGCACCATGACAAGACGGACACGGTGTACATCATCCTGGCGCGCGACCTGCCGGCACCGCAGAGCCGTTTTACTGTCGCGGGGCCGTTCAACGTTCCATCCCTGTCCTACTGCTGGGAGATCGCGAGCACTGAGTGTTGTATGCACGAGGGGCGTTCCAAGTTCTTGAGGACGTTATCAAAAATTGACTTGGATAAGTACACCATGCAGCCGCGCGCCGTCCTCTTCATGAAGAGAATGTGCAAGTATTACAGGATCACACCACCGCCGTCTTTTGTGGGCGACGTGCTTGACTGCGTGGGTCATATTTTTTAGTGTCATGTATAAATGAAGTGCACAGTCACGCATCGCACCACAGCGCAGAAAGTGCGTCTTGCCGTCACTGCTTGTCTGCTAGGCGCGATGACCGTCGCTGCGGCAGCCGTGGAGTATTTTGGCATGGTCACGCTCAAGACGTGGGTGTTTCTCGCGAGCGGCGCCGTTTTTCTCTGGATTGCCTCCACGTTATTGGTTTACATCGCGCTAACGTCGTTTGTCGCCACGCCGTTTGTCGACTGGATCACGTCCTCATCCTCCACGAAGTACGACGCGCCCGGCGCCCGCAAGTTGATGATCGCGTCGGAACCCTGCATCGAGAAGGCGCTAGGCATCGCCGGAATGTTATCAGGCCTGGTCGTAGCAGTGTTGTTTGTGCAATTATGCACCACTGGGAAACCAAGAGGATCATGAATTGAGCACCACCGCGATGCCTACAAAGAGGACGGCGTATGAGCTCAAAATCAGAGCAAACTGCTTTGCGTCGACTTTGCGGTGGTAGAATTTTTTGTTCATGGCGTACGTTCGGCGGAACGCCACCGCTTGCGATACAAACATCAGGAAGGAAAATACAGTGGCCATAACGCCCTCCAGCTCCTCCTCGCGCGACAGGGACGCCGCGGGAGCGCCGCGGTGATCCAACCACTCCACAAGGCCGGCAATGCCGACTAAGCCCGACGTGATCAGCGAGAAGAGTGTGATCACATGCCCCTCGCGCTCCATTTCGCCCATGGTTGCCCACATATCACTGAGCAGGTAAAAACCGACGACAAAGAAGAATCCCTTCGTGGCAATACTTCCGTCAAAATGGTTACTAATGGATTGCAAGGCATCCATTCCGGAGTTTTTTAGGACGCAGGAAAATACGGAGCTCTGGTGTTTTTTGGGTTCCTGCGTAAAGATGAACAGTCAAGGTAGCTTTCAGTCGCCGGCCGTTTTTCTGGTGTACGCATCCATTGTTGCACTGTCGTTTGTGGCATCGGTTCTTGACGACTCGACGTTGCGATGGGAGACCAAGCGCTCACTGGCCCCGTTTTTGACCGGAATTTTGTTTGCGGTTGACATTGCGCTGATGCTGTTTGACGTCCAGGACGCCGCGTTGGTGATCGGCGTGCGCGTCCTCGAGATTGCGGCGCTGATCAACTGGTTTCTGTCTTCCTTGGTGTACGCCGCGCCAGAACAGCGCTGCAACCAAGGTTTTGTGCTACCCGTCGCGGTGGCGGCGCTCTATTTTGGGTTTCTGGCCGGCGAGCTCAACAATGACAACAACTTTGCGGAAAAGATGGCAAAGCGCAAGCTGGTCAAATACCTTTCGCAGCACCCAATGACCTTTGTCAATGCCATGGCGGCGTAAACTTTTCGAGGTGTCCATTTTCGACACAGGACTAAAGACGTCGCCGATGCGCGAGCCCGTGGTGACGCCGTTGGATCAGGCAGAGCCTTGTCCTATCTGCTTGGCGCGCGTACCGGACACGTTCATGCGCCCGTGCGCGCACGGACTGTGCCAGCAGTGCGCGACAAGGATGATTGCGTACTATGGCTGGCCGGTCGTATGCCCACTGTGCACGCGCACAGCAGTGCAGCTTGTGACGCGCACGGATCACGCCATTGTTCTGCGCAACGCGCGCCAGGATCCGCCGGCGCGTGTGCCGCTTTGGTTTAGTGCCACATTACTCTTTGCTCTCGGCTTCTGGCTTGGCAAGTTCCTGCACTTTCCGCTGGCTGAGTAAAACCACTCGTGCTAAGTTTTTTTTTACTCCCACACGCGCGGTCACGCATGGTCGCACAGACCGTCATGGTAGTGCAATTTGACTTTGTCATCGACAGCAACCCTCGTGTGATCCGCGTCCGCAAACCTTCCGCCACGCATGCGATCCGCGCGCACGACCTGGCGTTGGCCACCTGTCGCGGTGTGCGCACTTTTGGTTTCTTTAAGGTGCATCACCCTCTCAACAGCCTGCAGGTGTCCGTGATGAATAGGATGGAGATATTCTACACCGAAGAACACCTGCGCGTGCTCTGCCAGCTCGTTGACCAAACCAGCACTGTGTCTTTGCGTACGATGGACTGGCTGGTGACGTCCTACGCAAAGTCGCACGAGATCTTCACAAGCGCTGACAGGCAATACAACATGCACGACCACTACAAGCTCTTCCTTGCCAAGTACAAGCGTCGCAACTTTGACCCGTTCCGGCGCTCCAAGCGCAAGGTCGGCGGCATTAACGTGCAGTACGACGTGTCGTTTGTGCACGGAGGCGTAGACTATCACACCACCGTCGGTCAGCTGAATTTTGTGGCCTGGAGCCTCCGGAATGACGTGTACAAAGTCGCGGTCGAGAACAAGGGCGCAATTGACGAAGCGATGGCACATGCGCTGCGTGCCAAACGCTCTTTGGTGGCGACTCCGAGGTCCGGCCAGACTTCGTACAAGCTGGTGAGCGCATTCCAGGTGGAGCACACAGTGGCGCTCGTTTGACCGACTGTGAGGATTTTCGCGCTGTTGACAAACCGATGCCTACGCGCATCCAGCTTACCAAGTTTGACGTAGCGAGTTGCAAGCCGTACACGACCAACATCTTAATTGGCAAGCGCGGGTCCGGGAAGTCCGTGCTGCTTCGCGACATCATGTACAATCACCGGTCGTTCCACGACATCGGCATCTGCTGCACGCCGACGATGGAGACTGCGTCCATGTTCCGGGAGTTTGTACCCGAGAGCCTGATCTACAACGACTACAACGGCGCCGCGCTGCAGAAAATCGTGGTGCAGCAGCGCATGCGACAGGAGGCGGGCAAGCACGTCGACCGAATCTTTATTGTCTTAGACGACTGCGGTTACGAAAAGAACATGTTCTCCTCCAAGAACACGGCGATGCGCGACATCTTTATGAACGGTCGCCACTACAAGATCACGCTGTACATCTGCCTGCAGTACTGCGTCGACATCCCGCCGGCGATGCGCGCCAACACCGACTACGTCTACGCTCTGCGTGAACCGGTGACGGGCAACCAAAAGCGGCTGCACGACTTTTTTTTCGGGATTGTCGACACGTTCGCCAACTTCAAGAAGATCTTTAACGCCGCCACGACCAACTACGAGTGCCTGGTCACGGCGAACACCGGTACCTCGTCCAATGCGATGGAGGACTGCCTGTTCTGGTACAAGGCAAAGGCGCAGCTGCCTCGGTTCCGCTTGTGCAACGAGCGCTACTGGCGACTGCACCAGATTTACTATCGCACCAACAGCGAGATGCGCGAGCGCCAGGCCCTAAACGGCGCCAACAGCGCGCCCACGGAGGGCAAGATCGAAATTGTCGAAAAAAAATCGTGAGATGAAACAATTCAATCGCGATGAGTGACGATTCCCAATGCACACTGTCGGAGCATTGCAATGGGGTCAAGAAGTGCGCACGCACGACTACGGGAACACAGCGGCAATACTGGGACAAGCTCTGTCAGGCTCAGCGTCAACGCAGGACCAAGTTACCGCCGGTACACCAGCCTACGACGCCGGCGCCGGTTGAAGAGATACTTGAAAGCCTTTTTTCTTCGTTACCCTTGGTGGTTTTACAGGGTGCATCACAGTCAGCCTTGAAATGGTCTGCGAAAGCGTTTGCCAAGAACCTTACCACAGGCGCTGTACGGAGAGCGATGTCGGCCAAGTTTATGGAGGACAATTCGACCAAGGAGTTGATTGAGCAACTCGAGAGCAAAAGCATCGATTATACTGCGCGCAATGTATCGCTGCTATGCAAGGCTGCGCGCGAAGAGTTGGCGGTGCGGGGCGTCACCCTTGACGAAAATTGGTTGGTTTCAGTCGGATCAATGATGTCGCTGGGCGGTTCGAAAGCAACGATTGAAGCCGCGGAGTTTGCTGCTAAGTTGGCCCTCGGTGCGGAGTCTGTTTTTAGCAACGCCCTGGTAATTGTACAGGTGCTGGGTATGGTCGCGGACGTGGTCGACCCGTGCGGCCTGAACGAGCAGGTATCCGCCGCGTCGTTGCAGCAACTTTCGGCCGGCATGAACGAGGCCTTTCGTAACTCGGTGCTGTCTGCGCTTGAAAGTGTCGCGGCCGACTCCGGCGATATCTACATGGAAAAGGGGTACCCACTCAAGGTCGACCTGATGAACAACCCGCAGGTGGTTAAACTGCGCAACACGCCCGAGATGCAGACCAAGCGAGCACTGTACGTCGCCGAGTACTTGAACAAGCTCAACAGGAACAACTACGGCGATGCCATAACACGGCATCCGCAAGGAAACCTGATTCAGGCCGAGACGCGCCGCGCGCGGCTGGTCCGTGAGGTGAGCCTGTTCGTGTCGAACGGCAACACAGTCATCGCGGCGTCGGTTAGACGCTGGCTGCCGCTGCTCGTCGTCCTGGTCGTTTTCGCTGTCGCTTTTTTATTTGTGCTATTCAAATAAACACGGCGACATGTCGGGGCTCACCTACGACGACCTTGCCAGTGCGATGGCGTTCGCGGACAACCAGATCGCGCTGGACATCTGTAAACCAAGCACAACCGGGCAGTGCGACGCAAGCTCGGAAATCAGCAAGATTGTCTGTCCGGAAACGTCCTGTGCGGCCGTCAAAAAAACGTTCCGGATGCCCACGTGGCAGCCCGTAATAATTGATACAAACAAGGCTGCCGCCGAAGACGTCGCCCTGGAAATCACACAACAGGATATATGCACCGCGCTGTCAAATTTTCCGTTCCCCGATAACAGCTGCACGTTTAAGAAGCCGACAAAAACTGAGAACGGCTATTACGAGTGGCACGTGAACGCCGGGGTCTGCGACACCAACCGGTCGTGTATGGATGACAACGACTGTAGCGGCACATCAAACATGTGTTTTGGCGCTATCAAAAGTCCCAAAAAAATGGGCAGCTGCCGCGTGAACGGCAACGGACAGTCCTGCAGCGGCAACCAGACGTGTAATGCGAAAGGAGAGTGTGAGGGGTGCACAAACAACAGCGAGTGTCCCGGCTCCGCATTTTGTGTAATATCTCCTGGAAAAAACGGCTTTTGTTCTCAGGATTCCGGTATGTGCGTGATGGGCAACTCCGTCCTCAGGCAGTACTGCGAGAACGTTTCCTGCCGCTGCGCACAGGGAGACCGGTCGTGCGAGGCGACCCTCAAGAAGGCTGGGGGCGGCGACGACGTTCCTCCGTTTAAGTACCACACGGAAGACGGCAGTTGCACCATCACAAAGGATTACTGCGCATGGTTTGGTGGAAAATACACCGACGGGCTGTCGGGGGACAGCCCGCGACCGTGCACTTCAGACGTTAATTGCCCGCAGAATTATTCCTGTGTGGGCGGCGCTTGCAGCGGTAAAGATTCTTCCTGTGCCGTGCCTGCGACGCAAGACGCCGCGCAGTTTGTGATCGGCAAAACGCTCTACGCTGCATTCTTTGCCGACAGCAAAGCGGTGCGCGAACGCTGCCGCGGAAACATTTTCAACAACTCAAGCCAGGTGCGGCTCCCAGACGAAGTGGCCGGTGCGTGTCACTCGTTGATACGCAGCCTCCGCGAGACCCCGTTGCCTCCGAGCGTTGACACAATCTTGCCCCGCCCGCGGGACCCAATCCCGATGTGTCCGCACTACGCCGGAGGAATGACCGTCTACGGTTGGGAACTTGAGGACGGAGGCCGCCACATAGGGTTCTTACCGGACGAGATGCTGCGCGCGTTTCCAAACGCTTGCACGGACACCATACAGGGCGTGCGGTTTCGTGCCGAGCTACGCGATACCGGGTCGTCTCCGGGTCTCAAACGGGTGTACACGCTTGTATGTGCACAGCGGTCACTGATTTCTTCAATCTTTGGTAAATAAATATGTTGCGATATAAACAAAGGTTTCTGGGCCATGGTGGCAAGCGCCGACACCGCCGAAAAAACCCTAGGCGGGTACCAGTTTTTGCGCTCCGACTCTGACTGGTGCATCACGGCGCTGTCCTCAAACGACGAGGACGTCGCGCGCTTCTGCGCGTCGTACGACTCCTTCGTGGAGGACGCGTTTGACCGTAAACTGCAAATCAAAATTTTTCTCGATCTCTCGGAGATGCTCACGGCGGTGAACATGTCGCACTGTATGGACATTGTTGCGGCCCTGACTCAGAACGAGCCCAAGAGCAAACACATCGTGCAGCGCATGGTCATCCTGCTGCCCGCGTCGGAGCGCTCGACGGTTGCCGTTGCCGTTCTGCGCACGGTGCTCGGGGTAATGCGAAGTAAGCAGTCTTGCCCCGTTGTTGTGTTGACCGATCGCGAGCAGTCGCAGAAGCTGCACAAAGCAAAAGTGCTGAATATTTCGCACCGTGTCCACTTTGTCTGAGTCGGCAGCACAGGTTAACTTTTTTTTTAAGTGCAAGCGGGCACCGCCTGACTTACGCGCTCGACTGCCATGCCCGGGTTCAGTCTGTCCGCACAGCTTGCGAATCTCTGTACTGAGGAGCGCGCCGCCGCCGAAGTCAATCTGCAGGCGCTGCGCGATGCCACCAGAGGAGCGCTGCGTGACGACTCGCGCATCGCGTGGGAGTACGCCATTGGCAACGTCCCGCGCGAGCCCAAAGACATCGCACAGGAGATGATGCTGGTTGACGCAATCCACAACAAGACGCCGTATGGCGCGACGATCGAGAACGACATGAAGAAGACGGCGCAGAAACTGCGCGACGAATACCAGCTCTCGTGGAAGGCGACGTGGAACCTCACAAAAAAGTACGAGCCAACCGTGCTAAAACTGAGACATCTGCAGACTCTGTTTCCGGTCAGCGGCGGACAAACACAGCAGTGACCGCCGCCCCTACCGCGACGAACGCACCGGTCGCAACCGTTGCGGGGTGCTGCAAACCAAACCGACGGAAAGGCGCGCTATCCAGCAGCACGAGCGACACGACCAGGACCAGCATCAGCGCGCTGTACTCCCACCGGTCGTAAAGCCGCCAGACCGTCGTGCGGTCGCCTTCCGAAGGGGGCTGGCCGACTTGCGCGTTGACGCGTTTCTCCAAAACGTAAACCGACGCGGTGTTGGAGATTGTGAGGAACACGACGGTGACAAACAATACCACCGTGCTGACTGCGTATACGTCGCCGTCAGTCATCTTTGTTTGTGTAAACAATTTTAGCGGCTCCACATTTCAAACCACACTAAATCAAGTCGTTCATCACGACGCTCTTGATTGCCCAGATCACCAAGACCAGCGATAGAACAAGCCCCGAGAGCACGAGCCCGTGCCGCGCCAGCTTGGCCCACAGGCTGTCGGACCCAAGGCTCAAGCAATCGCCGCAAAGCTGGCTCGCGGCGCTCCAAAGGCTCATTTCCACACGTTGGAGCTCCTGGTTAGACTTGAGACCCGGGAAATTCTTTGAGTGGCACGCGTCGCTGCAAAATTTCCCGGGTGTGCCGGTACAAAAATCGCTGTTGAGATCATTGGTCGCTTTTGTGACATTTTCAAAGGACACCCGCTGGTTTGGTTTGGTAGCGGAGTTAGATGCGGTTCCTGGATTATTCCCGCCGGCAACAAATGTCAGTTTTTGCTGAACAATAAATGTCGTGTCACTTGTTTGACATTCCTTGATTGTTTGGCTACCTTGACAGATAGCGCACTGTGACACGGTGTCCTGCGTTGTGTGGAACGGGTTACTCTGTGGTGAATTAACGTCTGTCATTGCGGAGCACGACAGTGGCATTATCTTGCACGATGTAGCTGAATTACTTGTCATGTTTTTAGTGCGAAGCCAGCACCCATTCCTGGCATGTTGGACGGATTTAAGGAAGTTGTCCAAGTTGATGAGGCCCTGCTTTGCTTCTTCGAACGCAACACCTATGCCCAGCGCAGCCCCGGAAGCAATGAAAATCTGTGTAAAATGCGCCCCCCAGTCTGTCCCACTTTTAAATCCATTGGCGGATTGGTTTGCGATAAAATTTCTTACGCTTGACTGCGTGTCTGCCATTTCCTCCCTCATCTCGGCAATTGCTTGCTTGGTGATTGTGTTGAGCTCTTTGATTGCACTGTTGACGGACTCCGTCGAATCCGCCGTCGTGGTACCGTCCACTGGGTTTTTCAATGGGGTATCTGTTTCAAAAGTTTTAACATAGTTACTTTTTGAAATGGCTTCACTGACGCTTTTGAATGATGTTTTCATCTCGGGGCTGATTTCGGTAACCCCGCCCATGAGGTCAAGAAAGGTCTTTCCACCAACTCTGTCGCCTTGCAACAGCGACGTTTTGACATCCGACATGTCAACCCGATTGTCACCTTTTTTGAAGAACACCCCGTCTTCATCCCCCTCAAACTCAAAATCCGTTGGCGTACCGTTGAGCAATTTCATCCAGTTTGTGAATCCGTTTTCGCTATGAAGACTATCGGTAAAACTGGCTGCAAATGCTTGGTTTGCGTCTTTCTGAGTCGCAATAACGCTGCCATCGGAGAGGGTTTCCATTGCGCTCTTTTCGGCATCGAAAAAATCTTCGAGAAGCTCGGCCATGATATTTGCTGTAGGACAAGATTTTAACAGGTCAGTTGTGCTCGCCGACGTTTGCCGCAGCTTCGGCAAAGTGCAGGTACCAGGCGATCACCGCGGGATGAACCGACCGCAGAAGTTCTCCCGACGCGTGAACCTGGTTGCACTGCTGCCATGCGGTCTCCAGAGACCCGACTTCGGACTGGCAGTGCAACACAAACGCTTCGAACCAGTCCGGCAGCGGCATGATTTTTACAGCCCACGATTTTTATGGGGTCTATCCGCGGCAGGATGCACGCGCAGGTCCGCCTGGCTGTGCGCAAACGTACAGCCGTCCCCGAAGCGGCAGCGCCCGGTCTGGAAGTGGCTGCACATCTTGGTCCGGTAGACAATGCACAACTCCGTCGGGTGCGTGGACTCGCCGCACAGGGCGCACGAGCGCTTGCACGACGCAAATTTGCGAAAGAACATGTTGTATTCGTCCTGGGTCAGCAAAAATTCCACGCACGGTGCGCTCGCCCCCTCTTCCATTTGCCTTGATACGGAAACTTCTGCAATCTTTTCCGACGCCCAACTAATGTCCGGACGCAGGTGTACCGACCGCACGTGGCTGCTGGTGCCGACACTCGCGGCGCGGCTGGTCTACGCGGCGGGGCTGGTTGCGCTCGCGCGGCGCGTCTCGGGGGAGCTGGCGGTGCTGCTGCTCGCCGAAGCGCTGCACTGGTTGACGCTGGCCAACTTGCAGCGCGACTGCGCGTTCTTGTACGAGCGGCGGTTTGAGGTCGTGTGGATAGCGAGCGAGCTGGCGTTGGCGGCATGGGTGCTGCTGCTGTGGGCCGCACCCGGCCTCACGGGAGCCGCGATAGCAGTCGCGACTGCGGCTCTGGCCATGGTATTTGTCGACACTGCCGCGACCGGTGATCACATCGCCGCGCTGCCGTGGGTGACGGCCTACGTCGTCTTTCAATCGGTCGGACTCATCGGCGTGCGCTAACGCGCCGATCAACACGCGCGCGCGGTCCACAGCAGGATGCCAGCCGTGGTGGCCCACAACCCCGCCCAACACAGGTGGATGCGCGTGGTCCTCAGTAGAACGCACTGGGTGCGGTCGCAGAAGTACCATCGGCCCGGCGGCTCGTACCTGTGGCTCGTGTTGCAGCTGGGGCAGCTGGGTTTCAGATTGTCGCACGCGACGGGGTCGGTGACGCCCCAGCAGCAGACGTTGTCTTCAATGTCGCGAAACGGCACCGGGTGGTGATCGACGTGCCAGCCGCTCGCGAGCTCGCGGCCGCAGTGGAAGCATTTGTTGCCGGTTTTGGCGGACACCGCGGCACGCTGCGCCTGCGTAAAGGTCGGCCGTCCCATGCCCCGGTCTCGCTGCGCACCGGCCCGACACGGAGGAAAAAAAAAATTGCGGCTCCGTAAACCGACCATGCGAACTCCCGTACCGGTCAACCCGAGGTTGCGGATCGGCCGCCGCGGGCGCAACGTTGCCCTGCCGTGCTTTGTGATATACGTCGGCCACCGCGACCCGGCGCCCGCGGACACATCGCTTGAAGCGACCATCCGCGGTATCCACACGGCGCTGCCTCTGGCGCTGCGCACGTACCACCGGTACCTGGACGTCGTGTCGACGCTGCCACCGGGCTGGTGGGTGCTGATCGACTGCCGGCGCCGCAAGGTCCGCGCGGTGCTGTGCATTTTGCACATGGCTGTCTCGACCGACCAGGGCTACGGCGTGTGCGTCGACACCGTCAACGTGTCCGAACGCAGCCGCGCGTTCCTGCGGAAGCGCGAGCGCTTGCTCGCGCCGTTCATCAAGCAGTTCCGCGAGACGTACCTTGCCCAACAAGACGAGAGCAGGACAGGCCCAGGACGTACAGGCTGACCACGGCGCAGAACACCAGCGCGGTGAGCTGGTCTTGGACCGGCACCCCTGAGCAGCGATCGGCCGTGCTGCATCCGTGGCACTTCTGTGCGCCGCGCACGAAGGGCTTTTGCGAGACTGACATGCGGTAGCCTTCGGGGACTTCGACGCGGGTGCCCTTTGACAGCCAGCGGTTTAGCATTTGTTGTGCATTGAGATTTAATTGTAGAGTAAAACACATCATTGGGCCATGCGGCGGTACACCATGGGCCCGCAGACGACGGTTGCAAAGACGGCGATGCCAATCGCAAACACGGTTTGAGCGTCGGTACCGTCGTCGTTGTGGACAAACGAGGGGGACGAGATGAACAGCAGCACCATTGTAACGAATGCGACGGCGCCGCCGACCGCAAACTTGTTGTTCGACAGCGACACCCAATCGATGGCCGCAATCTTGGCGGACAGGCTGTCGTCCGGACCGGCCGCCGGCGAGGCGAACGAGCGCGTGGGGCTGGCGCCGCCCGCGGCTCCAAAGCCGGGAGGGCTCGGTCCGGGGCTCGCGTACCCACCGGGGCTGGCGGTCGGGTACGGCGCCGCCGGGGCGCCGCCAAAGATTCCAAGCCGGGGGTCGTGTGCTGACATTTTACCGACCCGCGAAATCAAAACGAGAAAATTACCCGAGGTGTGTACATTCACGTTTACGCGCGCGCCGCGACCGTCACCGCCGGGCGCTCGCCGCGCGCGGCGTCGCGCGCCTTCTTCGCGCGGCGCTGCACAACCTTGTTCACCCTCGCGTAGAACCCTTCGTACGAGCCATCGCTCAAGGTCAGCTGAGAGAACGAGCACCCCCACGCCTCCAGCAGCATCGCAACCTCGGGTTTGAGCGTCGACCCGCCGGGCGCGGAGTGCAAGCCCTTGCCCGTGATTACCTCAAGGCCGCTATGGCGCTTCTTGTCCACGCGCATGCCGATCACCTTGGCGCGCAGCACCTCGCGGACGCTCTCTACGTCTTTTGTGTGCAGGTTAATGAAGTCCTTCGCCTCCTCCAACGGAGCAGCGCGCGCTGCCTTCGCATGCGCGGCGCGGTCGGCGGAGGCGCGCCGGTTCTGGCGGAGCAGGTCGGGGTCGGTCTTGACCTGGTCGCACCACGGCACCGGCGCCTCGTCCTGCTCCTCAGTGTGGGACCGCGGCGTGCGTTGGTCGCGCCGTTTGGGCTTGCGCGCCTTGGACTTGGAGACGCGGTAAGCCGGCGACGTCGGCGCGTCGCCGGGGGGCGACGCCGGGACGTGCGACGCCCGCGAGGCAATGCCGTTCTTGGCCTGCCTGCGGTCCTCGTTGCGCTGGTGGCGCGCCATGATAACCTCGGGCGCGGTCGCCCAGTGCGTGAACAATGCGCGCAGCTTCGACCTCGCGCGCATTAAACGGAGCTTGGTGCGCCGCGCCTCGAGCCGCCACCGCAGGAACGCCGTGACAAGCCCGTCAAAGGACGGCTGTCTGGTAAATATGTCTATCAGAGTGTATCGCTTCGTTAGCGTGTGCGGCGCACTGTGTACATCGTAGACGTCCGTGCAGAGTCGCCGAAGGAGAAACGCTCCAGAAGGTTTAACAATACCGACAAACTGATCGTTGCCGTCAATGATTGCACCCCGACCGTGATGATCGTCGTGCTGCCACTCGCCCTCGTAGACGCCGCCGTCCGGGAACGTGTGCTTGCCCTGACCGTGGCGCTTGCCGTCGCGCCACTCGCCGTCGTAGACGGCGCAGGACGGGTACGTATACTTGCCCTGGCCGTGGGGCTCGCCGCCGCGCCACTCGCCGTCGTAGACGGCGCCGTCCGGCCACTTCTCCTTGCCCTGGCCGTGGGGCTCGCCGTCGCGCCACTCGCCGTCGTAGACGCCGCCGTCCGGGTTCGTATCCTTGCCCTGGCCGTGGCACTTGCCTTCGCGCCACTCGCCGTCGTAGACGCCGCCGTCCGGGCTCGTGTACTTGCCCTGGCCGTGGCGCTTGCCGTCCTGCCACTCGCCCTCGTAGACGCCGCCGTTCGGAAACCTGGACTTGCCCTGGCCGTGGCGCTTGTTGTCCTGATATTCGCCCTCGTAGACGCGGCCGTCCGGCCACTTCTCCTTGCCCTGGCCGTGGCGCTTGTCGTCGCGCCACTCGCCCTCGTAGAAGGGCGCCAAGGCGCCGTGGTCGTAGCCGCTCGGGTTCGTAAACTTGCCCTGGCCGTGGCACTTGCCGTCGCGCCACTCGCCCTCGTAGACGCGGCCGTCCGGAAATGTTAACTTGCCCTGGCCGTGGCGCTTGCCGTCGCGCCACTCGCCCTCGTAGACGTCGCCGTCCAGCCGCGTCTGCTTGCCCTGGCCGTGGAACTCGCCGTCGCGCCACTCGCCGTCGTAGACGCCGCCGTCCGGGTTCGTGTACTTGCCCTGGCCGTGAAACTTGTCGTCGCGCCACTGGCCCTCGTAGAAGGCGCCGTCCGAAAACGTCGCCTTGCCCTGGCCGTTGCGCTTGTCGTCGCGCCACTCGCCCTCGTAGAAGGCGCCGTCCGGGTCCGGGTACGTCGCCTTGCCCTGGCCGTGACGCTTGTTGTCCTGAAACTCGCCCTCGTAGAAGGCGCCGTCCGGGTACGTCTGCTTGCCCACGCCGTGGCGCTTGTTGTCCTGAAACTCGCCCTCGTAGACGCGGCCGTCCGGGTACGTCTCCTTGCCCTGGCCGTGGCGCTTGTCGTCCTGAAACTCGCCGTCGTAGACGCCGCCGTCCGAAAACGTCTGCTTGCCCTGGCCGTGGCGCTTGTTGTCCTGAAACTCGCCGTCGTAGACGCCGCCGGCCGGGTACGTGATCTTTCCACGGCCGTGGCACTTGCCGTCCTGAAACTCGCCCTCGTAGAAGGCGCCTGCGTACGTATACTTGCCCTGGCCGTGGTGCTTGTCTTCCTGATATTCGCCCTCGTACGACATTGTGTAGAAGTGGTTCGGGTTGTTAGAGTACTGTTGAATGTTGTGTAGATGGTGAGCGCATTATGGTTGCTGCGGGTCAGTGGGCAAAAAGTGACAAAATCAAAAGTGACAAAAAAAGCAAATTGTACAAAAGTGACAAAAAAAAAGACAGTGGGCAATGTGACGCGCCTGTTGACCCGCGAAATCAAAACGAGAAAATTAACCGAGGTGTGTACATTCACGTTTACGCACGCGCTGATCAGAGGCAGAAAAGCGTACTGTATGCGAGTGCCTCGTCTACACTCAGTTTACACGTCGCTAGCACGCCCGAGTGTTCTTTGTGTGGCGCGTCGGCTTTCGTCCGTGGCTTTTTCCAATGCTTTCGCAAGATCGTCTCATTACAACAATATTGAAAACCCCGGGTAGTGAAGAAGCGAGCAACACGCGCGTCGTTGCGGACTGACAGCAGGATTGTCATCTTGTTCGCATTACGCCTCTGAATGTAACCGAGAAGCTGTGTACCAACGCCCTTGTTTTGTTCATCCGGTCGCACCAACATGTGTTGGATGGCCATGGCGCCCCCCTTGATCATCAACATAGCAATGCCCACCAGGATACCCTCTAGTCTTGCCTCTAACCACATAAGAGGAGCTGTGTTGATGCCCATTGTACCTCTACAAAGAGCTGGTGTATGCGCATATGGAGTGATCGCGCAGAATCGACGAATGTCGTCACTCCCTACTGGTTGCAGGGCGTCTTGCAATGTGTGCGAAAGGATCACACCAGTTCGCACCGCCTGTGTTATCGGTTTCTCCGTGGCAATCACACCGTTCACGGGGTCGTCTTCGTCGGACAGCTCGCCCGCCAACTTGTCCCACTTCGAGTAGTCCACCATTGGTGCCGTTGTGGTGCGGTTGTTGTGTGCTGCAGCCCTGCCCACACAAGACGCAAAAAAAAAAAGTGACAAAACCAAAAGTGACAAAAAAAGCAAATTGTACAAAAGTGACAAAAAAAAAAGACAGTGGGCAATCTGACGCGCCTGCCTCGCGACACAGCACAACCACAAGACACAGCACAGCCACAAGACCACCGAGCCAAATGCAGCAGACACAGGAACTAGAGGCATCCGGCGCGTTCGTCTGGGCTAAGATGCGCGGTCACGCCTGGTGGCCGGCGTTGACGTTGGGTCCGTACAACGGCGGTGTGCGCGTTGTTTTTTTTGGGGCCACCCGGTTGATAGGCACGGTTTCTACACCATTGCGGCCATGGCGGCCCGGGTGCGCTGCCCGCGGCCGTCAGTCCGCTGCGCTGAAGCATGCGTTGGGCGACATCAAGGCCTTTTACGCGGACGAGGAAGCTTTTCGGTGTCGCGTGTGCGACCGCCACACGGCGGTGAACCGGGTGGGGTGGACGGGTGTTGACGTCACGGACGCGCCTTGTCCCGTCACGTGCGGCGCGGCTACCTTGGTTCCCGAGGTTCGGGCGCGGCGCGACCCGCGCGACCTGGACGGGGCGCGCGCCGGAGTGCCGGCTGACCCATCGGGTGACGTCTGCGAGGCGCGCCTTGTCGCCGCGTACCGCACGGTGGCGCGCAACGAGAGGCACGGTGCGGAGGAAGACGGCACCGGCCACAAGCTGAATGAGCATTTGGACGATAAGCTCCACGTTGTAATGGAACAAATCAAGAGCGAACGCGCGGCACGAACGTCTCCATAAACGACGTGAACACTGGGCGGTGCTCGCTCTCCATGCGCAGGTACACGGCGACGCAGATTTCGGTGGAATTGCGTTTCTGCCCCTGTGAGTTGAAGACGTCGTCCAGCGTCAGTGACGGCTTTAGCGACGCGAAGAAGCGCTGCGGCACGGAGAAGAACCACTGGTCCACGCGGTCCGAAATCTTTGACATGGTCGATTGGTTGCGGTAGAACATTTGCATAAAGTCCTCCGTATTTAGCGTCGACTGGGCGCTCGCGCACACAGTGCCAAAGTCGGCGGGCAGGCGATTCTTCATCGTCTGCCAGTCGCCGGCGTCCGCCATCTCCTGGATCTTGGTATGGACGTTCTCGTCCACGGCGCGCTGCGCAGCGAACAAAAGGTCTTGCTGTCGCTTCAGCTCGGTTGCGGTGTCTTCACCGAAGCTGCGGTCGGACATGATCGTCCCCTCGCCGCGGCCGCCGTCCTGGCGGTAGTGACGTGTCGCCCCGCCGGCCACGCCGGCGTTAAAAGAGTAGCTCGAGTTGCGGCCAAACGTGAACCACATCACAAACAGCAGCAGCGGCATTCCCAGCGAGAGCCACGGCATATCGAGCACGCCCGCGACGCGGAACATGAGCGCAAACGGGTTGATGAACTTGTACGCCGCGGCGAGCCCGAGTAGGAACGGTCCCGTATCTTGCGCCCCGGAGGTCGCGACGAACAGCTCGTGCAGCATGTAGTAGAAACCGCGCAGCGCGGTCATACCGTACTCGAGCATGAAGATCGTCTTGCGGTAGATTATCTTTGACGACGCAACCCGTTCGACGACCCCCTTCAGTTTCTCGTCCATGCTGCTGCAGATTTCATCCTTGGTCTTGAAGCTGTTTGACTCGGGCTTGTACAGCAGCGTCAGGCTTGACGAACCGAAGTTTAGCAGCATGATGCGGTTCAGCTGCTCGTGCGTCATGTTGCGGCATGAGAATGAGTTTTCGCGAGCCGACCCGGAGTCAAACCCGAGCCCGATGCCTGTCTGGCTCAGTTGCGTGTAGTACCCGGTGATGATTTCGTCGCTTTCCTTAAACGTGCCGTCCTCCATCTTCTTACGAAAGCCCGCGATCAGCAGCTGCCGCTGCTGCTCGATGACCCGGAGGTCCTCTTCATCCACCCCCATGTTTTCTTTTGCCACGCCGGTGGCGTCGTCCACCGCGGCTGCCCGCACGAATGAGCAGACAAGAAGCACCGATTTTTGCGCCAGCACGTTGCGCGACTCCATCGACTGCAGCACCACCTCCGTCACGCGGCGCCCTCCGCGGCGCTCCACGTTGCCAATGACGCTCAGGATGTTGTCCCTGTTCTTGCGCCCGAATATGTCCTCGCCCCCGTACCACGTGTCAGGCTTTTCGTCAATCGTGCCGTCGACGATGGTGGAGATTGTCGTGTTCGCCACTGTCACGTCGAAAAAAGTGGATACGATGTAGTCACACCACGTCATATTTTTCCAGGGAGCAACAAAAATGCGACACGAGATTTGGCTGTTTCCAATCTACATCGCCAGCATCATGTTTTTGTCGATTGCGACAGTGCGACCGCAGCCGGTCTTGACACCTCTGTCGTTGTGCCCGTTCGCGTTGCGGCGCCTACCGGGAGCCGCAAGTCTGTTTAGTGCGCGATGGCCCTCGATGCAGTGTGTGCAAAGCCCGGGTGTGCTGTCCAGGCCATGCGGTGAGTACACGGTCCCGTCCGACTGCCAGCGCGCGGTGCGCGTCGACGCGCAAGGAAGGGTATGGCGTGGGGTATGTGCGTACGACCCGCACGAGGGCTGCTGCCCCACGCCTCTGGACTTCGGTCAAGCGTCCGTATAATATTCCCGGTGGTCTTACAAAATGAGACCCAGCCTGGCGGTGATAATTCTGTGGACCGTTAGTCTTGTGTACATTTCGCTCATTTACACACACGCCTTCTTCGATCGGGCCGTCAACTTCGACCAGCATGGCCTGACCGTCAGCGCGGCGACGGACGACCCGGAGCGGCAGCTGATCGCGCTGCTTGTCGTCGTGCTCATTAGCTACACCGTGTGTATGCTGTTTTTCGAGAATGGTCTGCAGGCCATCTCGCCGCTGGTCAACATTTTCCTGGTGCTCTTTTTGACTGGAATGTTTGCCACGATCCTCGTCAGGCTGTCGTGGTGGATCGAGGGGCACTACATCGCCGCTTCGTTCGTTTTTCTGAGCTCCATCGGCCTGGTGCTTGCGCTGGCGCCCCACAGCGAGCCGCTGTGGCTGTCGCTGGCCCTCGCGGCCATGATTTCGGTGCTATTCTTCCCTTCGCTGCAGTTCCGGATGAACAACAACGCGCAGTCCATCGTGTGGATGCGCATCATGGCGGCGACCGAGCTCGCGTGCGTGCTCGTCGTGTGCTTCCAGCTGTACCTTTTCTTCCGCACAAACACAAAGTAGTCCCCCGTACTATTTTGGGGCCGTTTGAAAATGTCGATCGTTGACGCGCTCTCACAGTCGACACCGCTCTTGCTGATATGCTTTGGTACGCTGTTGGTGGTCACGGTGGACGTGCTGGTTCACCGCAACTACGACATCGGCGCTGCCAACGCCTCGCAGCGAGGGCTGGACAACATCAACGCGGCGTTTGAGCGCGCGCTGGGGCCGGCGTGGACGGTTGTCCTGGCCGTGTTTGTGTTCCTGGTCCTCGCCCTCGTGAGCGTAAGCAAACTGGCCGTGTCGCCCGGAGGCGCCTCGGTGCAGCGTGACAAGTTCGTCGTAATTATGGACGGTCTGCTGCTGATGGTGCTCATGGAGCTGCTCGTCGCGTACACCATCGTGTACTTCCTGGACGACCGCGACCGCGAGGCGCTGCGAAACCTGACGTTGCTGGTCCCCAACGACCTGGCGGAGCGACGCGACCGGCGGCACCGCTGGGCGCTCGTCGCGACCGTGGCCGTCGTCGTCGCGACGGTGGCGCTGGTGGTTGTGCACAGCGGCGGCGACCTGGTTCGCTATGTCCGGTCGTAACGCAGCGATGGAACAGGATGACGATGCCTACCGGTCTCAGCGGGGGCACAGGTAGTAGTGCACCGGCAACGTAAAGAAGACCAAGCTAACAAATAGGCGAACACACCACAGTTCTGCCGCAACCACCAGTGCGAAAGCACAGCCGACATATGCCGACAGCCACGGACCCATGTCGACCCGCGCCTGATCGTTCCGCGTTCCCACGGATACAAAAGTTGTGACAAAGTATTTTTTGATTAACCATTTTCAACTTTTGTCACTTTTAACTTTTGTCACTTTTTTGGGCCGCAACACGCGGCAACACATCAACACACCAACACACCAACAAAGCAACATACAGCAACACAACCACAGCCAACCACAACAGACTACCAAAGACTGCAGAATGACGACCGGCCTTCTCACAATGACGGACGACCTGCTAATCCACATCGCCTCTATGCTCACCGCGCCGACGGACCTCGTCCGCCTCCAGCTCACGTGCCCCCGCTTCGCCGACAAGGTCTGTGGGTCGTCGGAGATGCTGTCCATCCCGGAGGAGGCGGCGCGGTTGTGGCTGGAGGGGTGCAGCGAGCAGGAGCGCGGCTGGGCGCCTCGGCGCGGCTTGGAGAGGTGGCTGGGCCTGATGCGCGAGGTGGGGGCGCTTCGGCTGCCGCTGGCGTTCGGTCGGGCGCATGCCGAGATTACGCTGTCTGAGAACGGGGCGGTGGCGACGATGGGCGCGCAGGACCGGGGCGGCTGGCGGACCGCGGCGAGCAAGGTGGTGATGCGGTCGGGCTGCCACTACGTGCAGTTCACGGTGCTGGAGGGCTGCATGATGTTTGGCGTGGTCCGGCCGGGCTGGGACGTGGAGGGAGGGGTGGACGCGGAGTATGTGGACGGCCACTGCTTCTACTACACGGCCAACGGGAGATTCCTCCGTTGCTTCGACGGCTTCAACGACTACAGCGACTGGGAGGGGATGCAGCACGCGCAGGAGCAGGGCGACCGCATCGGCATGCTCCTCGACCTCGACCAGGGCAGCATGACCGTGTGGAAGAATGACGAGCGGCTGGGGGTGATGCTGGCAGAGGGGCTGCGCGGGCCGCTCTGCTGGGCGGCCTCGATGTTCCATCAGGACGACAGCGCGCGCATCGAGTCTGCGGCGGTGCCGGCCGCAACCAGTGAAGATTAAAGCCTTTTTTTGGTAGTTACAAACACGCGCGAGAGGCCCAACAAGTGTACCTGACCGGCGCTCTCGCGTTTTGATTTTTAAATTAAGCATTTTCAACTTTTGTCACTTTTAACTTTTGTCACTTTTTTGGGCCGCAACACACGAACAAAGCAACATACAGCAACACAATCACAGCCAACCACAACAAACTACCAAACACTGCAGAATGACGACCGGCCTTCTCACAATGACGGACGACCTGCTAATCCACATCGCCTCTATGCTCACCGCCCCGACGGACCTCGTCCGCCTCCAGCTCACGTGCCCCCGCTTCACCGACAAGGTCTGTGGGTCGTCGGAGATGCTGTCCATCCCGCAGGAGGCTGCGCGGTTGTGGGTGGCGGGCTGCAGCGAGCAGGAGCGCGACTGGGTGCCGCGTCGTGGCCTTGAGAGTTGGCTGGGCCTGATGCACGAGATGGGTGCGCTTCGGCTGCCGTTGGCATTTGGTTGGTCGCATCCCACAATTGCGCTGTCTGAGAACGGGGCGGTGGCGACGGTGGGGCTGGTCGGCGGCATGTTTAGATCCGCGGCGAGCGATGTGGTGATGCGTTCGGGTCGTCACTTTGCGCAGTTCACGGAGACAGTGGGCGACCGATTCGTGGCCTTTGGCGTGCTCCGACCGGGCTGGGGCGTGCGGGTAGGGGCGGACGCGTTCAATGTGGACGGCCACTGCTTCTACTACACGCGCAGCGGGAACCGCCTCCCCGGCCGTCACGCCTGGGAGGGGATGCAGGGCGCGAGGAAACAGGGCGACAGCATCGGCATGCTGCTTGACCTCGACCAGGGCAGCATGTCAATCTGGAAGAACGGAGAGCTGCTGGGTGTGATGCAAGCAGAGGGGTTGACCGGTCCGCTATGCTGGGGGGTGTCGATGGGATTTCAGCGCTGCAGCGTGCGCATCGAGTCTGCGGCTGTGCCGGTTACAATTAATGAAGATTAAAGCCAATTTTTGTAGTTGCAATTCTCGCCCAGCTGGCGGTGGCGGCGGGTGGCTCCTTCGAGCTGGACCTGCGCGAGTTTCGCGGTTTTGCGACAAGCGGCTTGCCCTCCAATTCATAGATTTTTTGACAGTTTACGCGTACGCGCCCTGTAGGCGATGGTGCCATCCTCGTAGAACCCCACTGCGGTCAAGGCCCTCTGCCAGCTCTGAGGTCGCATGGACTACTACTGGGATCGCTTGCCGTTGGTGCATGTGCGGGTGCCGGTGTGGGTGCCGGTGCGGGTGCCGGTGCGGGTGCCGGTACCTTTCGAGCGCCGCTCCAGGGCCTGCGCAGGCGACCGCTCGCGTCCCGATACCACGTGATCTCGGGTACGTCACCGCGCTGGCTGGGGTACAGTCCGGTGCACATGCTGGAGGTCATGACTCGCTGAGTGTAGTAGAGTGTGGGCGACGTTGAATGCAGTTCCTTTTACAGAGTACGCCTTGCCCTCGAAAAGTCTTTATTGCAACGATTGGAAATTAAAAAATGATCGTAGACTTGCACAATTTGGTCGCTGACTTCACAGACCGCACACCGCACCTGACACTCCGCACTTGTTCTCGAAAGAGGGCGATAACGAGTGTACGGTGTAGTTGTCGTAGCAAGTGTCGTTGCCACTTGCGCGGAATTCGTCGGCGCAGTCTAGTGGGACCATCATGCAATAGCACCCTTCGCAGTCTGAACGCGCACACCCGCCATACGTGTGCGCGCCACAGGCGATGCACACATCGTGGCCGTCGTAGTCGCCGTGGTCGTGTGGGAATACAAAGTTGATGTAGATAACCATGAAAAGAATACTGCAGATGGAGATGCAGACGGCAACGGCGCTAGCTGCGGATCCGCGGTCTGCACCTTTGTCGCTCGTCGGCTCGACCGCGCGCTCCAGCTCGCTCGTTGGGTCGACCTGGAGCGCCTCGTACTCCGAGGCCATGGTACTGAACGCTTCATCGGAGTTCTTTACCATGGCCACGTTGTGTTGTGATGGGTGTTGTTTCAGCGATGGGTGCGTGCGGTGACCTTTGCGTGTTGGTTACGCGAAAAGTGACAAAATCAAAAGTGACAAAAAATTTGTAAACGGTCCAAACAAGGTACTTGCGGATGTCCATCGCCGTCGGGTCAGCCAATCAAAATTCGAATCGACAGAAAAATGAAATTTGATTTTTTGTGTCACAATTTTTGTCACAATTTTTTGTCAGAATTTTTGTCACAATTTGGTCGCTTGTTCTCAAATTCAAATTTCGATTTCCGCCGCTCGCCTCTCGGGCCGTGGCCGCGATGGAGCCCGCTGTCGTCGCCGCTTGCGTCGCGCATGCGTCGCCTCACGCGCTGTTTGAGGTATGCCTCACCGTCCGTGCGACCGGCACGGTGTTCGAACAGGCGCTTGTGGACGCGACCGCGTGCGCCAACGTGACGACCGGCCACATCCTTCGGACGGTGGATGCGCGCCACGGGGGGTACCAGAGCGTGGGCGGGCCCGTTGTGCTACGCGAGCAGCAAACGAGCTATCGCACCGCCTTTGACGCCATGATGGGCGAGGCTCTGGAAGACTGTGACGATGACACACTCGTCGTCATTGCGGCGGAGCTGCAGGAGAACGAGATCGCGTGCCAAGCGGTGGACGACGAGGCGCAGAACCGAGGATTATGCCAAGCGGTGGTTGCTGAGGCGGAGAGCCGAGGCCTGGTGTAGCCCATAGAAGTTTATTTGTTTGTTGAAAATTAAAAAATATGCATTAAGACAATTATGTTGACGAGGTCGATCATTGCGACCCATCAAGGACGACTTCGTTGTTTTTTATCTATGGTGCTTGGACAAAAGACGGAACGATTTATGAATGGCGCGGTATTGCGACTGGAACTAAGTCCAAATCATATATCCATACAGCTTGTCTACGACGGTGAGCTAGACGAAAGCCAACCAGCTAGAAAGTATTACGTGATGGATCTACCACAACAAAAAACGACTATGTTTTTACCAGTGGTGTTAACAAAGACATCCATTGGAACGAGCAACAGACCACAACACGTACGATTTGAGGGGTCAACGATTATCTTGAAATCTCGGAACACGAGAGACGAAACAATCATTGATACAAAAGGTGCCAAATTTGTGTTTTATCTTGTTCGTCACGGTCAAGGGTATCATAACAGAATGGACACCGCTACTAAACTGAAAAAGAGTGTGACTTGGCGCGACAATCAAAATACGGATCGCCTTATGGACGCTCAACTGACACACAGTGGCAAACTACAAGCACTTCGAGCCGGACAAGCTATGCGTAAGTACAAGGATTTTTCTGGAATGCAGTTTATGTTTTGTTCTGATTTGTTTCGTACTATGCAGACACTCGCTATATTGATGTCTGCATTTGACCAAAAAATAAAGCAAAAAGAAATTGTTGTATTACCTTGCGCGCATGAACTAAATTATATATCAAACGGAGTTTGCGACGGTAAGCAATGGTTTAATGCTTTTGAGAACCAATCAACTTGTCAAAAAATGGGCAGTAAAGAATGTACAACAAAATTGTATGGTTTCAAAATCATTTGGAATTTTTATAAGCAATTTTATGGCACTCACCGTTCGTCAAGACAACGTGTGCAATTTTGTCGTACCACAAACTTCATTCAAAACGCGATTAACGTTTGCATTAGTGAGGGTATCTCTACCGAAACCACCGCCAAGCAATCTTCTAAAAAGCACTCGGCAAGTAAAAAGCGCTCGCCTACAAAGAAGCGTTTGGCAACTAAAAAGCGCTCGCCTACAAAGAAGCGTTTGGCAACTAAAAAGCGCTCGCCTACAAAGAAGCGTTCGGCAACTAAAAAGCGCTCGCCTACAAAGAAGCGTTCGGCAACTAAAAAGCAGCCGCGTGCGCCAACGTGACGACCGGCTACATTATCCGGACCGTGGAAGCGCGCCTCCAGCGCGGGGCCGGTGCAAGTTCTCTGGTTGCCGCCCGGCTGGTATCACGAAGTGTGGACGACGGGTGGTATGATGGTTGCTTCGTTCACCGATAGGCGCGAGATGTTGGCCGTACGCTCGCGATGTCCTACGCGGTGCACGGGGAGGACACGCCGCACCCGGACATCGCGAGGTCGCTGACCAACATCGGCGTCGTGCTGTACGGCCAGGGCAAGCTCGACGAGGCGCTCGAACGGTACGAAGCGTCGCTCGCGATGGAGCGCGCGGTGTTCCACGGCGACCACCCACGTGTTGTTTCTGCGCAGGAGCGCGTAGAGCTGCTTCGCGCTAGGATTGAACAAGAGAGCAGCTCGGATTGAGGCACTTCCCCAGTTTACACAACCCAGCTCCGCCCGTCGTCGCTAACGAGGGACCGCGTGGCCTGCAGCATCGCCTCCGACCCGGTGGTCGACGCAGCCCTGAACCCTTCGCCCGCCCGCTCGGTTTCTCTGTGCAGGTGCACGCGCTGGATGTGGCGCTCGATCCGGCTGCGCTTGGCCGGCCCGTGGTGCTCCACCCTCCTCTGCGCCTGCGTCGAACAGGTGTGATCCGGCCCGGTCGCCAGCCCACAGCGCCACTTCCCCTGGTGCGGCCCCGCCTCGATGAGCACCGGGCGGCACATGTCCTCGCGTCGTCTCTTCTCCCGCAAGTCTTGCACCTCCGCCCGATCGACAAGCGCCCGCAGCTGCGAGCACGCGGCCATCGTCCTGCGCGCTTCGTCGTGCAGCCTGGCCAACGCCTCGCGGTGCGCCGCGAACGCCCGCTGTTTGAGTCGCCGCGGCTCGCCGCTGGCAGCGCTTTCGTACGGGGCCGCGTCGTCGAAACACCCGCCCAAGTCGGCTCGGAGCCCGGCAATCCGGTCGTTGAGCAACTTGAGATGGTCCGCGTCCTCGGGCGGGCTCGCGGGCTGCACGGCAACGCGCCGCTTGGCAGCCCGGCGCTTGGGCGCAGCGGTGGCCATGGCGGTCCCGTCAGAAGGCCCGGGGAGCCACGGCCACGCTGTCTGACGGGACCCCGGCCTCGGATTGCCTACGGCTCATTTTGGAGAATCGATCGATCCATCTTGAATTGTGGGACTCATTTGGATTTTGCACGCTAGATCTAGTTTGCGGGACCCGTCAAACCGCCCTGACAGCGGCCAGCGCGCGGTCTGACGGGACCCGGGGCTGACAGTGTTCCACACAACTCAGTAGGGAAGCGAGAACAGGTGCTTGACGTGATCCTGCTGGTCGCTCGTCAGCGGCTCGCCGTACATCTGCAGGATGTCGGCGCCGCGCACGCACTGCGGCCCGTGTGACTGGATCAGGCTGCATACCGTCTCCGATTCGGCGCGGTTCATCAGGACCTCGTTCGACTCGCAGCTGCCGTCGGGACGGCCGACAGTAAACATGCTGATGACGGCCATGTGGCTGATGGCGACGCTGGGGGGAAGCCGCTTCAGCAGGCAGCCCTCGTGCCCGAAATGTTTCCTCGGTCTGCGCAGCGGGTCGTTCTCGTTGCCCGCTGTGCTGCCGACGTAGAAGAACACGCGCAGGTCGGTCGCCTGCGCGCGAACGACGTACACCCATCCGGCAACCGACAGACCAAACGGCAGCTCGGGGCACTGCGACGCGGCGACCGCGCCTGCGGGCGACGCCAGCGGTGCCTCCTGTGGTTCTTCTTCACGCTCGACGGGTCGAAGGTCGAGAAACTCGCCGCCGCAGGGGCTCGGGATCACGCCCCAGCAGTAGTAGCTCGCGCGACGGGCGGACTCGTAAGTCGCTCCGACCACCGCACGGACGGTGACTTGCGGGACGGGGTTGGCGCTGGAGGGCTGTGTGCGAGCCAACGCTGCCAGTTTGCCGACATGGCTGTCCCACTGGTTGTTTCGCGACGGGTACAGAAAACGCAACACGCGACCGGCGCCGTCGTCGTTGATCTTGTGTTTGAATTGCGCCCCCTGGCGTGAAACAAGCGTCACAAGGCCGATGTTGACAATGCGCATCGCGGTTTTGTTTGTTGCGGCGCCCAAGCGGCAAGGTAAAAAAAAAATGCAATCAATGTGCGAATGTGACAAAAAATAGTTGAGTTTGAAAAGACAACGCTGTAACAATGACGATGCTCCTCGCAATAATCTGCGCTGCGGTTGCGATCGCGGCGGTTGCCGCCGCGGTAATACTCGTCGCCCGCCATCACCGCAAGACCACCGACGACTCGGGTCATGAAAACCACAGTGGGGACGTCGCATACGAACCCGCAGCGGGTGTTGTCACCTTATCCAGAACCGAAAATGGCAACGACGGCATTCTGACGCTGTACGACGGTCTTACGGAGCAATCCATCGATCACATCTTTTACACATCCGCATTTTCGACCCTAATCGGTTTTGTCGACGATAACACGTCGATTCTGGTTGCACACGAGAACGGCAAACAAATCGATACACTGAAAATTGTCGGCGGCAAGATGAGCATCAGCGACGATACCAATGATACGTTTCAGTTGTCTGCAGCTGGCGCAGCAGCGGATAGTTTTATTCTCTATGGCCTTGTCAGTCCATCAGGCCGTTACGTCTTTATACAGTGTGTTAGCAACGAAAAATTGGGATACACTGATATGTGTTACTGGGACCGACAGCAACAACGCAAAGGTCTACTAAACCTCATCCGTTGGGATTATACTGATTACCGACCAGTTTTTGACAAAAACGATCAGCTTTTGGTGCTTTCGTCACCTTGGCCCGTCAGCGTCAATCATGACAATCGGTTGCACGTGTTTGCACCTGGAGATTTCAGTACCTATGTCACATTGACTGACGATAACGACAACCGCAATCAAATGATTTTGGCTTCATGTTGGATGTGCGACGGCGCTTTTCTGACAGCCGGTACCTACTTGGATGGTCAGTTTGTGATACAAACGTGGAATCACTCTGAAAGTGGACAATCGTCGTCGGTAAAAGTTTTAACGTCCCTTTTCCCTGATTCTGCCAGCCGGGTTGCTAACTTATCGTTTGATTCTCAATTTGAGAACTACATGGTCGCTTTCGACACGGGAACGGTCAATCTGTACCACTCCAATAACAATCTTGCAGCAGTTTGTTTACTTCCTGACGATACTTCCGACGATCATCCGGGGAATCATCGCCCGGATAATGTTTTTGGTATGTTTAGCCCGGACGACAAGATCCTGTTGGTATTAGCTAGTATTTCACAACCTCAAAATCACGGTAATTCGACAATTGACGTTTGCAAAATTGTTTTGTATAACGTCTCCGGGGCATTTGACGACGCCAGCCAGGCCGTTATGTCACCAGAAGGCACCGTGGTACCACAAGGCAGCAGTACGAATGATGTGTGGAAAATAGACAATGTATGGTTTGTAAACAGCAATCGTTTCTGCGCGGTGCACGACGACGGCTTAGGCGCTTCAATTATTGAAACCGAAATCGGCACAGATGGAACGATAAACTATACCGTGAAACCCATATCAGAGGGCGCAGTTGACGAGTTAATGACCACAGTTGCACGTGAACGGCTTTTCTCATCCTGATGAGAATCCGTGCAACAAGTCATGGCCGTCCAGACGGTGCGGTCTTTCTCAATCTGAGACGCATGATCTGCGATGAAAGTGTTGGTGGAGCGCTGGATACCTACCATGACGCGTCAACGCAGTAAATGTGCGAATGTGACTCTTGAAAAACCTGTTTTTGCTGGCGCGCGTGCTTACATGCATGGTGGGTTTATGTCGATAACCAAATATCTTTTTTTTAAACTAAAGTAAATGCCTGTCGAGAAAAACAGAACTGAACACAAACCCAAAGTTACCGTAAAACCTTGCGATTTTTTGCGCATGAAGTTGAGTTTACGTAAGCTGGTGACATTATGCGCAGCGTTGGACGTCTCTACAGTGGGCAGTGACGGACAGTACCTGACACACGAGCAATTGTGTGCAAAGTTGGCATTGGAGCGTCCTGACCTTATGCTAGAAGGCACAAGTCAAATTTTGTACAGCCTGGCTAGCCTCTTGGACATCCGCAACATGATTTTGATCAAGAACATGTTGTTGCTCATGTTTTATATAAGAACAGGGGCCAACCCTGTTTCCTTTTTCCTAACACATTATCTAAGGGATTATTCGGATGGCATGTTTGAGGGAGAGCACGGGAGAAAGAAACAACAAAAGGCACACGTTCACGAAAACATTGTTGGATACGACCCGACTGTCATTTCAAAGCAAGAATGGATTAAGTTGCGTTCCGGCTTATTGTCAAAAACACAGGCCAGATACTTAGTCCAAAAAATCAAATCTGATTTACGTTCTGATCACGGACACGAACACGCCTGGTGGAAAGAAATTTAATTTCTCGCGGTCTCGCGAATTTTTGGTCAGATTTGACCATATGACAAAAAATGGTTGAGTTTAAAAAAGACAACGCTGCAACAATGACGATGCTCCTCGCAATAATCTGCGCAGCGGTTGCAATCGCGGCGGTTGCCGCCGCGGTAATACTCGTCGCCCGCCATCACCGCAAGACCACCGACGACTCGGGTCATGAAAACCACAGTGGGGACGTCGCATACGAACCCGCAGCGGGTGTTGTCATCTTATCCAGAACCGAAAAGGGCAACGACGGCATTCTCGTTCTGTACGACGGCCTTACGCAGCAATCCATGGATCATACCTTTTACACAGTCGCAGATGACCGATCACCAGCGTGGATTAATGGTTTTACCCTAATCGGTTTTGTCGACGATAACACGTCGGTTCTGGTTGCACACGAGAACGGCAAACAAATCGATACACTGAAAATTGTCGGCGGCAAGATGAGCATCAGCGACGATACCAATGATACGTTTCAGTTATCTGAAGCTGGCGCAGGACCGGATAGTGTCATTCTCTTTGGTCTTGTCAGTCCATCAGGCCGTTACGTCTTTATACAGTGTGTCGAAAGTTCGCGAACAGACGGAGAAACGGTACACGCTGAGATGTGCTACTGGGACCGACAACAACAACGCAAAAGTCTACTGCCCTTACTCTCCCGGGATAATAGTAATTTCCGATTTTTAGCTAAACCAGTTTTTGACAAAAACGATCAGCTTTTGATGCTTTCCCATGCTCCTGTACGCGTTTCGGCACCTTGGTCCGTCAACCTCAATAACACCACTGACAATCGGTTGCACGTGTTTGCACCTGGAGAGTTTGAAACTTATTTTACATTGACTGACGCTGGCCACAACCGCGATCAAAATATTAGGGCTTCGTCTTGGATGTGCGACGGCACTTTTGTGACAGTCGGTACCTACGCGAACGATGTAGCGCCGTTTATTGGGTTTGTGATACAAATGTGGAATTACTCTGAAAGTAAACAAGTTTTGTCAACAGATTTAACAGCCGGTGTGCCTAATTCTGCCAGCCGGGTTGCTAACTTCTCGTTTGATTCTCAATTTGAGAACTACATGGTCGCTTTCGACACGGGAACGGTCAATCTGTACCACTCCAATAACAATCTTGCAGCAGTTTGTTTACTTCCTGACGATACTTCCGACGATACTTCCTCTGACGATATTTCCCCGGATGATGTTTTTAGTATGTTTAGCCCGGACGACAAGATGCTGTTGGTATTAGCTAGTACTTCACAACCTCGAAATCAGGGTAGTTCGACGATTGACGTTTGCAGAATTGTTTTGTATAACGTCTCCGGGGCATTTGACGACGCCAACCAGACCGTTACGTTACCAGAAGGCACTGTAGTACCACAAGGCAGCAATACGACTGATGGGTGGAACATCGACAATGTATGGTTTGTAAACAGCAATCGTTTCTGCGCGGCGCACGACGACGGCTTAGGCGTTTCAATTATTGAAACCGAAATCAGCACAGATGGAACGATAAACTATACCGTAAAAACCATATCAGAGGGCACAGTTGACGAGTTAATGACCACAGTTGCACGTGAGCGCCTTTTCCGATGAGAATCCCCGGCGAGTTAAGGACCACCGTTGCACGTGATATGATTCGATAATGCATTGATTGCTGTCGAATCATGACCGGGTGGGACAATGTTCTGCCCGTTGCTTACCTGGACAGAAGGTCTTCCACGAGGCGGGTGAACGCCTCGTAGGCGGCGGGCGCGGCCTCGTCGCCGTACTCCTGGCGCATCGCCTTGAGCACTATTTTTTTGTCCAGCAGATCTCGGCTCGTTATGCGCCCTATCAGGCTGCCGAGCCGGTCGGCGAACAGCTGCGCGACCGGCCCGTAGCCCGCGGTGTGCCCCGCGATGTCCAGCAGCACGTGCTTCTCGGAGGCGTCGCCCAGCGCCGCTTCGTCACCGGCGCAGGTTGCTTCGAAGGACAGGCCGCCGGCAAACATTCCGAACGCGCGGTGCACCTGCACGGCTTGGACGCAGTTGTTGGACACCTGCATTGTGCGCACGAACATGCGCAGCACGTCCACGTAGTTCATGTAGTTCTGCAGCACGTCGACGGCGTTGACGGGCAGCGCGACGGCGCGTCCGTCGTCCGCATCTTCGAGCGGGACGGTCAGGAAGTCGTTGAGCATGCGCGTCGCCAGTTTCGCGTCCGCCGCGTCGAGCCCTCGGCGCGACGCGAGTGCGGCCAGCCTGCGCTTGAGCGACTTAACCCACGGCTTCTTGCCATCGAGAACGTGGACGCGCCGGGCAAGGCGGTGTGTGAACCGGCGGAACAGCTCGCGACGCGTGGCCTCCTCCCACTGCGCGACGTACGCAAAGACGTTGATCACGCGTTTTTTGGGGTCGGTCTCGGCGGCAAACGCGTACGGACGCTGCCCCCTGCCGATGATCTGGCCGAATGTGTCCATCGGCACAACGTCGAAGATGTGGACGTTGCGCAGCATCGTGATGCTCGTACCTTCGGCGAGGGTGCTCTTGTCGATGATCACGAGCTCCAGCAGGGCGCCCTCGTTGTTCGCGGGCAGGTTAAACGCCCCGAGCGGCTCGCCGTCGAGCTCGCGCACCGCGAGCCAGTACTTGTTGCGGCGGTCGCGGTCGACCGACGGCATGACACTCGACCAGTAGCGGCGCCTGCGTGGCTGCGACGTGAGCCAGTCGGAGAGCGAGCGCTTGATGGCGTCAACGGTGCGCTGCCCGGCGGCGATTGCGTGGACGTCGAGTTTCTCGAAGCCGAGGCACGACTCCAGCATAATCTCGATCGGAACGGCCGCGCGGTAGCTCGGTAACACCGTCTGGCACGCGACGAGGTGCTTGCCCTGCCCCGGCGTGCGCAGGTTTTGTCGCAGCGCGTGCAGCTTCGGCGCGAAGGCGGCCATCGCGTCGGTCTGGCATAGCCGGGGGACGACTTCCTTGAAGAATCGACGGTTGCGCCGCAGCGCGCCCTTGGCTTGCTTCAGCGTCGTGACGCGCGGGTCGTGCGCCGGGTTGAACGACCCCAGGTACTGGCGCTCGGCCTCCGTCAGGTTTGCAGTTGCCAGGATCTCCTTCATCCACGCGGTCCCCACCATGCGCGGCGACTTGATGATCATCTTCTCGACGGTCTCCGCCGACTGCATCGACGACTCGGTGCTGCCGGTGCTGACGAAGCGCAGCCGCGGGTAGAGGAACATGTTGTTCAGCGCCTGGAAGGCGTCGATAGTGCCCTCGACCAGTCTGCCCCACGCGTCCAGCATGTCGTCGCCCATTTGGCCGTCCTCGCGGTACCGCGCAAGCAGCTCGTCGATCGCCACGTGCTTGTCGCGGTACACCAGCAGCTTGCTGAACTCCATAAAGTCCGCGACGGTCGTCGCGGGTGTGGCGGTCATCAGCACCAGGAAGCTGTTCTGCATCGAAGGCCTGCTCAGGAAGTACTGCTTGAGCGCCGCGTACTGCTTGGGAAAATTGTACATATCGTGCTCGCCGCGGCGGGGCGGGGGCTTCTGCAGGTTGTGGGCCTCGTCAAACAGGTACACCGTCTTGATTGCGGCAAAGTCGACGGGCAGATAGCTCTTGGTCGCCTCGCCGGTGCGCTTTGCCTCGCGGTAGTAGAGAAGCATTTTAGAGAACTGCTCAATGGTGAGCCCGAGGACCGCCGGCACACCGTGCTCGTTGACGGTACCGAAGCAGCTGAGCACGAAGCTGTCACGAAGCACGTGGTCGGCCTTGAGGCGCGGGTACACGGTCCGCTTGGTGCGAGGGTCGTAGCGCGGCATAAAGACGTTGGAGACGGCAAACTGCACGTCCCTATCGCGGTCGATAAGCGGCGGTCCGCCGGCCTGCCGCTTGAGCTTGTCCGAGAAGAGCGCGTAATCCTTCATAATGTCACCACCGAACAGGTTGACCAGCTGCCCTCTGTCGCCGACAAAGATGACCATGGCCTCGGGGTTAAGCGCGCGCGTCATCAACATCATCCCGACCATCTCGGCGGTTTTGCCCGCGCCAACGTTGTGGAATGCCAGCAGGCCGCGGTACCGCAGGTGGCCCTGGTCGCTCCAGTCCTGCATGACGGAGCCGTGCCACTGGATCACATTTGTCTGGTGCGGCAGGAGCCGCCGGCCCGGCGGCTGCTTCGACGGGTCGTACTGCGAAGTGCGCATCTGCCCGACCTCCGCCGCCCAGCTGGCCGCGACGTCCGGCGTCCGCAGAGCCCCGGGGAAGATTTGCAGAGATTCCTCCATCGCTCTAACTTTTTATGGGAGTTATAAAATGGAAGCGGTCCTTTTGGCAACCGGCCCCACATTGCAGTGCCAGCGCCAGATCCAAAAGGTGATCAAGAGTGAGGGCGGCCCCGCACAATGCTTCATCGACGCGGGCATGATACGCGCGCAGAAGTGTTGCCTTTCCCGGCGCAGCATCCAGCTTGTGCAGAATGGCTGCAACGCGCTGGAGATCGAAGAGATGTGCGACAGCAAGGGACAACCGCAGCCAAAGCAGCTGATCGACGTACTTTACAAGCCGTACCGCAGCCGCAAAAACCCCGACCGCCGCGCTGCGGAGGAGCTGGCGCGGATATATAATGTTCGCATTACCGGCAGCGACTGGGTGAGCGACAGAGCGGCCCTACAGGTTGTGCTGGGTAAGGACAAGACCTTGTTCCAGTACCTGGTGGGCAACAAGATCGCCGTCGTGGGGCATCACGTGACGTACTTCTTCATGGCGCTTGCAGAGACCATTGCGGGCGTTGTGGCGGCTGTAGGGGCGGCAATGACGCCCGGTTTGATGGCGAGTGTTCAACTGGTGTTTGGTACGCTGGTGCTCAAGGTGCTACCCTTGACGTTCGTAGAATTCCTCAAGACCGCAGTCTCCGTCGGAGTGCGGGAGTTCATTAAGCAGGCCGCGAAACTGAGCGCCGCAGCCAAGCCCAAAATAGCCGCTGCCGCATCCGCCACGGCGCAGTTTTTGTATCAATACGCAAGGTTGTCCATGGTGCAGCTGCACTCGATGTGGCATTCCACAATTGGACCGATGGTGCAGACGGCCACATCCACGGGACTGCTTGGTATGGTCAGCGTCGCGGGCGGCGCCGCGCTCGCGGGCATCGGCCTCGGTGCGGCGTACGTGTCGGCAAAAAACGCGTTTGTTCAGGACCTCGACGACCGGCGACGACTGACGGCGGATATCGTGACAAAGGCCATCCAGCGCCAGACCCAACGCCTGCGCCAGCACTCATATCGGTTCCTGGAGACGACGCGCGTGATTGCCTATCTGAGGGACGAGTTGAAGCACATGTTCAACGCGCGCGCCATCGTTTCGCGCACGTTTCACAAGTCGGGTACCGCGTCGGCACTCGCGTGGCTTAAACTCAACCAGATTCACACAACATGGATGCGCGCCGATCACAAGGGCGGCGAGGCGCTGGTGGCGGCGTCCAGGGCCCGCAACGCCGCCGGGCTGGAGACGCCACTGGTCGAGCTGCTGGCGCGCTGCCTGCAGGACGACGTCTTTGTGCAGATGAAACTCGAATCTTTTCGGGGGGCCGATGGGCCGCAGTTTGAAGGCTTCCGCGACGCGGGAGAGCAACACGGGCTATGGGCTGCCCTGCTGCTTGCCGAATCGACCGGTGAGATCACGCGGCTGTGCTGCACCGAGGAGAAAGTGGTGGAGTCAGGTATTTTCTCGCGCGGCTCACGTACGCTGGTTGCGGCCGGGGCGCTGGCCACAACACAGGAGCAGGTGCAGGGCATCCGTGCGTTGCTCGCGGACGCGACCGAGGAACAGCTAAAGATGCTGCGAGACATACTGGTCCCGGGATTTGTGGTGGATGGAAAGAAAATTCCGCTGACCAAGGAAATTCTAATGGGGAACTTCAGCCTCAAGGACGTCGAGTTCGCGCTTATTGACCTCGACTAGTCTATTAGTCCTGAGTACCCCGTTGATGCAAACACGCCTGGATTTTCTTTGCCAGCGAGCTCGACATCCGCGTTCGCTGCTGCTCGACGTCTCGGATCAAGTTTGCCTTGACGTTGATCGCCGCTGCAAGCTCCGCCTGCGACATCCCGAGCTCCAGGCGCCGCGAGGCAATCTCGTGCACGGAAACCGACGGAGTATTCTTTGTGCGACGGCGCGCGGAGCGCGTATGTATCTCCGCTGCAAATTGCGTCTGGGTGACCAAGACAACGAAGTCCAGCGGGTGTTGTTCGTCCATCGGGCAGCGCGTGGCAGGTGACGGTGCGTTCGAAAAAAAAAAATTTAAGTGCCACCGTCTGAAAAACACAGACGATGATTGTGCCCGGTTTGCCATTCATTCCTGACGCGCCACAAAACCTGCTGGAGATCAAGTACATGCCCGTCGACGGCGATGAGGCCTTCGTCGAGCCGTTCAGCGACGAAGAGGTCTCTGGAGAGGAGGAGGACGAGGATCCGACCGACGCTGACGAGGACGAGCGCGACCAAAACGAATCCGAGATGAAGTGGTTGAGTCCGAGCGACGACGAGCAGTTGTCTGATGACCAAGAGTCCTTCGGCGATGAGGACCGGGAGCGAACTATCCTGCTCAGCAACAGCGACGGCTCAGACCCCGAATGCGCCGATGCGAGTGCACACGACAGCGCGTACGACGGCAGCGAGGACCTCGGTGCAAAAACCTACAAAGAGCTGCGCGATCTCTGCCGCGAGAACCAGATTGCCCTCACCGGCAAGAAGCAGGACCTGGTCAACCGACTCTCCGTATTCTACAAGGAGAGGACAAGCTAGACCTTCTGGTACACCGCAACGGCCTGCATCAACGCGTCGGCCAAGTCGTCCTGCTTTTTGGTTCCCTCGAACAGCGCTTCGAAAGGCGCTGCCGCGTCGGCGTCCTGCAGGCGCATGTGAGCCAACACTCGCCCGGCGGACCACACACACAGTAGCTTGTTACGCCTGTAGGCAGCAGACTTGGCACGTCCCTCCTGCTGCTTCTTGGTCAGCTCCGCGGGCTGCTTGCGCTTGCGCGCCGCCGGAAGCTTAAATTCCTCCTCGCACCCGAACGGGCGCAGGTCCACGGCCAGCTTTTTTTTGGCGTGACACAGCGTGACCTTGGCGTCGGGGAACACGACCTTGGCAAACGTGTACAGTGCAAACTGCACCACCTTGAGCGTGGCGGCGCGAGCCAGCTGCTGCTCAATGCACACGACGTCGACGCGCGCATCATGCCAGTCGCCTCGCTTGTGCTCCAGGTACTTGATCAGCATGTCCACCGTCCGCATCATACCGAGGCTTTTGGTCTTGGCTTTGGAGCCGCTGAACTCGACCACGTCCACCACGTCCCACTGCTCCAGGCGCGCACCGTCGTCGTCCAGCTCCACGAGACAGTACGACAAGTTGCGGATGCCGACATCAAACGACAGGATGCGCATCGGCGGAGCTCGGTCGGCATGACGGCACTTGTGTCCCGTCCGAAAAAAAAAAGTGGCACCGACGGCACTGAACTTTGTCATAATCGATCGGCCTACTAAGTTTTTTATCTTGTCTGGTCGTCGTCGTGCTTCTCTTGATACGTTTGCCAGATTCTGATTTTTTTGTCATTTTTCAGAATTTTTTTTTTGTCGCGTTCAAAACTTCAAACTTTTGCGACCGCCGGTATCCACGCGCGATGCACGGTGAGCTCAGCGACGAGGATATCCTTGCGTCGATCGGGAGAATTTACATCAAACGTTGTACGACGGGCACGCTCTCGACGCCATCGCGACAAGAGTGGAACGGTGAGCACAAAATCGGGTTCACCAAGGATGTCGTCGCGAACCGCAACGTCCACGGGCAAAGCGCCAGCAAGCCCGTCGACCTTGTTTACTGGGAACTGCCAATAGCGGATGCGCTTGGTGTTGAAGAGCAGATCCACAGCAGCACCTCGGAGTTTGCGCAGTTCAACCCGCTGCACAACAAAACTTTGACGGAGTTTGCAGTGACGGCGAAGGAAACCTATCGGATCCCCGTCCAAGACCCGCACCACGCCGGGGTTTTTTTGACGAGCATGGTTCAGGCACGGATTGATCGCGCGATGCGCTCGTACATACCGCCTACGATTACGCACGACAGCCTTCGGCAGTGCGCCGCTGCATCGTGCTTTACGACGGCGCTTTCGGAACCCAAGCGACCTGGTTCGTGCGGCGGCGTCCCGCCGGCGAAGCGTCGAAACTGCGACGGCTACGGAAACTCTGAGATGCCGGATGAGCTCAAGGCGTGGGCAACGCCCGTTACTGACGGAGACCGGCAATACGCCGAGATGGCGGTCTTTATTGAAGCCGCCGTCAAGCAGTGCCCAAAAAAACCACCGATGGCGGGGTCTTTCCCGGCGTCAGACAACACTGCCCGACAGGTCGGCAAGATGGGGATTGTCATCCTGGCATCATTCATGAAACACACCGATTGGGATGGGGATAATCTGGCAACGATCAAATCCGACGTCGGCCTCAAGAGCTTGCTGGACCATACCAGCAAATTTGAGAAACTAATGTTTAACAGCTCGGGTTGCGGAGGGGGCACCGGATCGCAGTCCTTGACATGGCTGAAGGAACTGGAGAAGGACGGCCTCGGGATAACGGTGAAGGACGCGCCGGAGGGGCGGGTGAGCGTGTGCGTCGCGTACAAAGGTGATGTTCGAGAGTGGCTGTGTGAATTTACACAGGTGTAGTCATGTAAGGTCACTTGTTTGCGGCGCGGTTTCCAACTCGGTCGGACGCGAACACCAGCGCCTTCGACGGTTCGAGCGTGTGCGCCATCTGGCGGCACTGGGCCTTGGTGACCCGCTGCCTCATCTCCAGGTACTCAAGCTTGCTGACCACGCCGGTCGGCAGGTGGCTGGCCTTGCTGCAGCTGAAGTAGTCCGGCCGAAACATGTGCAGGAAGCACAGCTGCCGCTGCGCGTAGTCGCACGTGTCGAAGAAGGCGTTGGGGTCAGGGTGCGCCCCGCGAGCGCTGCCCGCTTCGCCGCGGGCGAACAGCTTTGCCGTGCGATTGGCGATTTTCCACTGGCCCATCTCCTCGTCGGTGACGCCGCCGCGCCCGAGCGCGCGCAAAACCACAAAGACACCGTCCTTGACTTTCCGGCGCTGGGCGGCCACGTCGCCGTCGGTAACCTGGAACTTGGTGTCGATGCAGAAGTACGACTTCATCTTGGCGCACACAAAGAGCTGCGGTGCGGAGCCAACGCTGTAGACCAGTTTGCGCTTGGTGCGCAGCTCGCGGTACAGCCGCGAGCCGAGCCCGGAGCTGAGGACGTAGGACAGGCACTCGACGGCGGCGCGCGGCTCGTACTCGAACGTCGAGAACTCCAGCGGGAACATAAAGACGATACGGTGAAAGCTGTCGTACCGTGCGTCGGCGGCCAGCACGTCACGCTGGCGCGACAGCACGCGGCTGTCGTTCGAGATACACGGCAGCTCCCGCACCGCGCCCTTGATCGTCGAAAGCCGCTTCTTGAGCGTGTCCAGCAGGTAGGCCGGGCAGTCACCAAAGACCGAGACCGAGCACAGGCCGGGGTGGTACGACGTGTTGCGCCACCCGAGCAGCATCTGCATCCCGGTCTCGCCGCCGTCGCGCAGACGCTGTACATTCGCAATCTTGGCGCGCTCCCCCGCGGCCAGCGGCGTGCCAGCGTACAGCACGCCGGCAATCGCCTCGTCCAGCGTGTGCCACTCTCCGTTCACAATGTTGCCCAACTCGTTCTGCACCGCCGCCATCTCCGCATCGAACACGCGGTGGTCGTAGGCGGGCTCGGCAAACGTCGCGCAGAACCGGTCGATCATGGGCTTGGCAAACTCACACAGGCCCCTCATATGGTAGCCCGTCATGTCAACGGTCGTGAAGGCGTTGGTCTCGATCGAGTTCTGGGTAAAGAACTCGGTGTTCGCGGCGGCGTTCGGAAACTTCCGCGACGTCCACTTGGCCGCCATGTGCTCGTTGGCGTGGCAAAACTCGAGCAGCCCATCTTCGACCTCGTTCTGAAAGCCTACCAGCACGGTGAACTCCAGGTACAGCACGCCACACTTAGAGGGCGCGTGCCACACACGAATGCCGTTCTCCAGCGTCGCGAGGTCAAAACTATGACGAGTGGGCATCGGTGCTTTGTTGAGCTCAACTTTTTTTGGCGGGGTGGCGCGCGGTCGCGCTTGGTTTGCGGCCCAGCAGCCCCGGTGCCACGTACGCCGTTCGCGTGATGCGCGCCGTATTTCCGAGGCACGCCGCGGTGGCGAGCAGAGCATCGGTCTCGGAGGCGCCGCGCGCGCGGTTCGCTCGGAACACCTGGTTGGCCTTCCACGTGCGCACGTCCTTAGGTCTGATCCCGAGCGGCGCAAACGCTTTCCGCAGCGCCTCCGCCGTAACAAACGGGCGCGCGGGCGGCGTGATCCCCCGGATCCACGCGACCAGCTGCGGGTTGCATACTCTGTGGCTCTGTTGGACGGACTTCTTGCCAATGTAGGACAGAAACACGCAGACATTCTTTGTCCGAATGTGGTCAAATGTGACCGTAGTCAAGCCGTACGTGCTGTGTTTTCCCACGTTTGCCTGCGTCCCGGGGCGACAGCCCGTTGCCAGCAGCACACAGACGGTGGCGGCCAGGCGTTTGCGCGACGCGTCGCACGACGCAAAGCCCTGGTCGACCATACGCTTGAGCATGGGCACGACCTTCTCGACGCGCGCAACGCGGATGTGTATTGGTTCGCGGCCCATCTTTTGCTTTTGCGGCGAAAAATTGTTGCGTCCCTAAAACAATGGACGTTGGGTCTACCGTCGCACTCGCTCTTTTTGTCGTGGTGGTAATCGCCGCGTTTGCCACGCTCATGCCAAGTGTCAACCCCGCGGGCACGGCGCACAAGATACTGATGACTGTCGTCGTCATCGGCACGCTTGCCTTTATTGTGCTGCTGTTTGTTCCGTACAAGGGCGTGACGTTTCGGTCCGCCCTGACGGGACTCGGGCGGTCACGAAGGACCGCCGGGCCGCGCGAAGCCGAGGACGACCAGGTCGCGATCGTGCCGGATACGCCGGCGCAGCAGTCCGAGCCCGTGCCGGAGGACGAGCTGGCGGAACCGACGGCGGCACAGCAGCCTATCGTCGCCGCGGCGACGATCGCGACGCGGCCGGCTGGCATGCGCCCGGAGGAGGCACACAGGGCGGTCGCGGACGAAGTGCAGCGGCGCAACCACCTGCAGCCGCGGACGATGCGCCAGCAGCGCGAGTCACAGCGTCGGTTCGCCGCGGCGGCGGTGGAGCTGCGTCCCGACGAGTACCTGCAGCCGGTTGCGGGGCCCGAGCTGTCCCACGCCAAGCCGCCCCAGTGATGAAGTTTTGCATCAATCGCCAATATTTTTGTCCAACGTCCCGCTCGCGGCCGTTCGCTCGACAGGCTGCGTGTGAATGATAGCCCACCCGGTGATCGCGGGGGTGTCTGTTGTGGTAACTGTTGCCCACACTTTATTTTCATGCGTGGTCGTTCTTTCAAAATCAATGAAACACTTGACGCGAGGACGTGCAGCCAGCGGATCGTCATAAAAGTCTTGCTGGTGTCCACAGGCAAAAATTCGTGCTTTGTAAATTGTGACGTACTCGCACATTCATTTTAAAATGCACCAAAAAAAATATCTAAGACTAACCAAATGCAACGTGTGGTAACCATCGCTGTTGTCATATTTGCGGTGACCGCTCTTGTCCTCACGGTGGTGCTCGTGCACTACAACAGCCACAGTAACGAAACAAAGAATGCCACCGGCGGTGCCGAAGCCAGTATATTGAAACAAACGGCAAGTAAACTGCGTACATTCTTTGCCACCGCGCACGCAAACCGGGTCAGCCTGTGGTCCTCGGAAAATGGGCTGGAGGCGACTCGCATTTACGAAAAGACCTACAAAGAATCTGGCGGGATACATTCGATCTCCATCAACGCGGACTTTACAACGATGGCGTGCGGTTGCCAAAGTGGCAGGGTGTTGTTGTTAAACCCTGCAGACGGTAGTCTACGTGAACAACTATTCCCACACAAAGACGATGTCCTGTCGGTGGCCTTCAGCGCGGACGGCAAAAAACTCGTTTCTGCCAGCGCAGACCGAATTATCAAAGTATTCGATATTTCTGATCGTCAGTCGTCCTTCGCGCTTACGGGGGACACGCCTGCGGTGAATTTGGCGAATCTGGGCTCTGACGTTGATCGATCACAGTCGTCCTTCGTGCTTGCGGGGCACACGTCTGCGGTGAACTCGGTGACTCTGGGCTATGACGTTGCTCGGCCTGGCGAAGCGATGGTCGTTTCGGGCGGAGACGACAAAACAGTGAGAGTTTGGAGCGCTGCCGGTGAATTGCGACGGATGCTGACTTCCGAACCAGTGCTGTCAGTAGCAGTAAGCCCGGACAACATGCGAATTGTCTCCGGGGGCGGGGACGGCAAAATTACAGTGTGGGACGCATCGAGCGGTGAGTTGCTGTTTACAGCGGCTCACAGCGGCCATGTGACCTCTGTATTGTACAACGATACCGGTAACAAAATCATCGCCGGTAGCTCAAATCACGTAAAGATATTTGACGCAGAGTCCGGTGAGGAACTAGTCAGCCACGCATCTACAGACGGTGTTAGCGCGACAGCCTTCTTCGACGACGGTCTCGACGAAGGAGACAGCGAAAAAACCGGAATTGCTTGGGCCGGCCCCGCAGGCGTATTGCACGTGCGTAGTCAGTCGTCTGCTACATCCTTGAAACACGGATCGATTCATGGAATGAACAGTGGCATCACGTCGCTCGTAGTCGCACGAACACGAGAAATCCGTTCATTCATCGCCGCCGGTACTACTAACGGAGATGTGGTTATCTTCGACGCTGGCGACTACACACCGGTAAATGTTATCAAAACAGCACTCAACGACCCACTGTTTTCTCTTCCTAAATCGTTGTCTTTCAGTCCCGATGGAACAGACATTGCTGTCGGTAATAGCAAATCAAACGACAACCGTAGATCCGCAAATGCAGCTGTGTTTAGCGCGCAGAACGGAACATTGCTACGATACGAGGGCAACAGCTACCCTGGTAACGACCAGCGTAGCGGCGTGGCGTTCGATCCTGATGACAGCAGACGCGTCGCCTACACTGACGGGACAACAATAGCAGTTTGGGACGCTCGATTCGCCCCAACACTTCTCGAGCACGACGATGATACCACATCAACGGCCTTTAGCGCAGACGGCGGGAGCATTGTTGTAGGAACAAAAACCGGTTTTTCGGTGTGGGAGCTCCCGTCTGACGCACCACCTAGTTTGTCTTTTTCTAAGACTTTTAACACTCCTGTCAATTCGGTGGCTTTTGGACTAGAAGGAGTTGTGGTCGTCGCTTATCAAAACATTGTGCAACTCTGGAACTTGAATATGGAAAATGCTCTGTGGCAAGTGAAGCACGGGAAGTGGGAAACTAATCCTTTGCCGAGTTCGTTAAACAATGTTACTTCAGTGGCGTTCAGCCCCGATGGAAAGCAAATTGTGTCTGGAAGCGAGGATAAGACTGTAATGCTGTGGGACGTCAATTTGGGCAGCGCCGCGACGGCGTCCTTCCCAAAACACGAAGATATCGTCACCGCAGTGGCGTTTATGCCCGACGGACGTATTCTCTCAGCCAGTAGGAACGAAGCTTTACACGAGGCTTGCGTTCGGGTGTACAAAGAGAACGGGTCCCTCATACGAGAATTGACACACCTTTGTCCCAGGGTCCCTGACGCTGGCTCCGTTTGTGCCAGAGGTATGAATTCTGCGATTTCGCTGGCAACAGTGTCAACAACATCGTGCCTCGTACCTGAGCTGTACGCCATTGGCGGCATTACCGAGACAGATGGTGTCCATGTCATGTCTACAGGAAGAAAAGGAGCGAGGTATGGAGGAACAGGAGGCAGGTGGAAGTCTATCGCGCAAATGTCACACCCGCGGGACAATTTTGCGGGTGCAGTAGTGGGCGGTTTTCTGTACGTCTGCGGAGGCCACTTTGGTAAGACTGTGGAACGTTACAACCCAGTTAACGATTTGTGGGGTAATATCAAAGATATGACAACCGCAAGAATGTATCACGCAGCTGCAACCGCTGGAGGTAAGCTGTATGCTGTCGGAGGATCCTCGTATCCGATGATACTTAAGAGCGGAGAGTACTACGATCCAGAAACAGAGAGCTGGAGCGACATCGCGCCAATGAGCACCGGTCGGAGATCATTTGTCCTTTGTGCATACTTTCCGTCTGAATCGGCGAACAGCTCGCTGTTTGCAATTGGCGGCGCAGGCGACGATGACGAATATTTGAAAAACGGTGAGCGATACGACCGAGAATCAAAGTCTTGGTTTCCAATTGAAGACATGAGCGTAACTCGGTTTGATCACGCCGCTGCTACAATCAACGGATTTGTGTACGTAACCGGGGGTACGGGCGAAACCGGAAAATTTCTGAAGACCGGGGAGAAGTACAACATTAACGACAACTCATGGTCGCCGATTGCATCAATGCCGCAGGAACGTAGTAATCACAGTGTTTCGGTACTGGACGGGAAATTGTACGTCATTGGTGGTATTAAAAAACCTGACCCCTCTTCCGTTAGTGTGATATACTATGACCCGGACACAAACAAGTGGCAGGCCGGTGATGCAATTGATGTAGGAGTTGGTAATTCTGGGCTGCTTGCTACCACTCTCACAGTCTGAGGTCGCAGCTTCAAATGATATCTAAGACCAAATTCAATTTTGTCTTGTTACATAAATCCCAATGGCCCGCCTGTGTCCCCACGCGCCATCCAAGCAGTTCAACGTGGGCAAACGAAAGAAGGGCCTGGACGGCACCATGTGGGAGTGCCACCGCACCTCCACTGGCACGCGATGGGTTCGTCCGTCAAAGAAAAAACCGAGCAAGGCCCGCGGCGACATGTACAAGAGGCCGACGGGCACCACGAAGCCACGCCCGGCGTGGAAGCTCGACAAGACGCAGTACGTGGACGAGTACATGGATTGCGACAAGCGTTTTTCGACGCAGGTGACCGACGCCGACCGCCGAAACTGCTACGGCAACGACGGGCCGGGCTGCGCCCCACGCAAAGCCAAGGCCCGCCGCGCGGAGCAGGTGCGGTCGTGCGTCGAAACGAAGCGCCGGGACGCGCAGATGACGGCGGCGTACGGCGACAGGGTTGCACGCTCTCCGCAGATGCGCGGACGCTACATCGAAATGCGCGCGCAGTACCAGCGCGAGTGCAGCGGCAAGGCGGAGTACCCACGGCAAGACGCCAACTGCACGCGCAAGGAGATGGACCTGGAGAAGATGGAGGCGGCACTGCGCGAAAAGGCGCGTCTGCGCCGCGAGTTCAAGCCGCAGTGGAGGGGCATGCCAGCCACACAGCAGCCAGCCGCGCAGCCGCCTGCCGCGGAGTACGAAGAAATCGACGAGGAAGGCACGTGGTTTTGACCCCCTTGGTTTTTTACTGACTGTTCCCGCGCACACTCGCTTATTCCCCTCGGTTTTTCTGACCATCAGACCAACCATACTTGGCCCAAATGTCCTTGACGTCTTGAGGCGCTTCCTCAATTTCCCATGGCGCGTACTCGTCCGTTCCCTCAATAGCACCGTTTTCAATACACGACAGGATTTGTTTCATGACGCCGATACGCCGAACAAAGCTCTGGATCCAATGGATGCGAACAGTCTTGTCCACCTTTTCACCAACGACATATCCCAGCACCAGTTCACGCTCCTTCTCCATCACTGCCAGTTGCTCTGGTGGCAGGATATCACTCCATTTCTTCTCGCCTTCTTGCACGTAAGTCTGCGCACCGTGCTTGCCGACCAACAGGTAAACGTTCTGCGGCGTGTGCATCCACGGACAGTTCCCCTCGGGCTTGTCCCGCCAGCCCTTGCATGTGATCTCACAAAACTGCACTTTGGCGTTTGTGTTGTTCCCAACGCCCCACGGGTTTCCACGTCCATCGCAGCCGAACGGGATCAAGTCCGTATCGCGCATAAGCCAATCTGGGGTCAGAGCGTGACCATGGGCGCCACGTTTCACGGCTGACCCGGGGCTCGCGTGCTTCTCGGCTACTGGGTCGGGACTCGCACGCTTCATGGCCGCTGTTGTTTGTTGCATGTGCGCCCTACGCTTGTCGCATGTGCACTAGAGCAGTCCAAAAGTGACAAAAAAAATGACAAAAAAATGTGACAAAAATAGATCACATTTTTTGTCAAAATTCTGTCACTTTTTTTTGTCACCTCGCGCGCAAGCTTTTCATGGCCCGGACGCCTAGCTTGGACGCCAACCAGAGCAGTCCCCCAACCAGGCCGCAGCTCGCCGAGGAGCTCGCCGAGAAAGTCATGGCGGGCCCCGCCACCAACGACGCCGCCGATGATGTCAAAGAAGCGCGCCGCCGCGAGCGACTTCAGCGAGCTGCCACCGCCAAGCAAGACAAATTGCCCATGCGCCGCTCCCGCGCCTCCCAAGAGTATCGCAAGTTTGTGGACGCTGTCGCAGTCGCCGATGTTGTGCACACCGAACCCACCGAAGACAACTTCGAGGCGTATTGGTATTGGCTGATTGACTGGGACAGCCCGATCCAGCGCGGCGAGGTGGTCGACTCGCGCGTCTACACGTACCCCGAGGCCGCTGCCGTTGCACGGGGGTCCGTGCTGCGGCTAACGGCCGTTCGCGTGGGGGGCACCATCCACTCCGTGTATTCCCTGCACTCCGAGCTGACGGGAAAGGCTTTGTTGGCCGCGGGCTACGACGAGCTCCGCGCAATTTCCCCCCCGCTCGCCGGCAACCGACAGCACATTCCGGATGGGGCCACGGCGACGTTTGTGCGGATGGCGTGATCAAAATGTATCCTCCATTGTTTTGGGTATCTGCAACATATATTTTTGTTCGTTTGCGTTGGGTTTTCTTTTGTAACGCAAAGACGAAATGCGCTACTTGGTGTCGTGCGGCTGCTCGGTAAACGGACCGGCGTACAGGGACTGCGACGTGTCCGTTGCGGGCGATCGACTGATGTTACTGTGCCCTGAGATTTCGTCACCGATTCCGGTCACCGAGACACAGGCGCAAACGTACATCCGGTGGGTGCTGAGCTTGTCGCTGGTGCGACCCGAGGGGCTTGCAGAGGACGAGTCCAACGGGCTGGAGTTGCGCTGTCGCATGGACACGTCACAAACACCGCCGCGCATCACGGCTGCGCACGTGTTTGTCGACCCACAGAGAACGTCCTTTGACGCTATCTGGGTTTTGTTGTTGGTGCTGGAGATGACACCGGGGTACATGCTGTTTCAGGACATGCTGGTATTTACACAGGAGCTACCACCGCTCGCCATCCAGCGGCCGCTGTTGCGACAGTTTGGCACGGTGGCTTTGCGCCCAAAGCAGTGTGAGTCCGTACACTGGATGATGCACGAAGAGGGTGCCAGCCGCCAGGTCGACGGGTGGACGCCCATCCGATTTGCCGACGGATTCTCCATCAGCATGGGCGGTGAGGACGGCTCGCTCAATCTGTTCGACGAACCCGGCGACGCACCACGTTTTGTCACGCGCGGCAAGGTCCTGCATAACGCGACGGGCACGGGCAAAACCGCCGTTGCGATCAGCCTGTGCGCAAACGACCCCGCGCCGCGCACCGACGGTGCTGCGCGAGCCTCGCTGGTGTGCGTGCCGATCAACCTGATGAACCAGTGGAAGAACGAGATCGCCAAATTCTGGCCCGAAGCGCGTGTTGTGTCGTTCTCGTGCATCCGCGGGTTCAAAAAAATACAACCGCGCGCAATTCAAGACGCCGACATCGTTCTCACCACCTATTCGTTCCTTCGTGGCAAATCGTACGCGCAGCACAGACTCGACCTGTTGAAATCACGTTGGCACCGCAGCTTCCCTGTTACCGTGGGTATATGGACACCGCGCAACGTCCTGCGGCCGGACGTGGTCCGCTCGACGGCGGCCGACATGTTTGACGACATGATCACAACCAACTCTCCCGAAAAGCTGCTGCTGGAGTCCTTCTTGTTCCGACGGGTGTTTCTGGACGAGGTTCACGAGCTCGCCGGGGCGGCCAACAGCGGCCTCACGATTCGATCGATTCACTCGCTGCGCGCCAACTTCATCTGGGGCATGACCGCGACACCGCCCGTGTCGGCGTGCCAGCTGCAGATGTTCTCAAACCTTCTGTTGCAAACCGACCCGTCCGCACCGCACCGCAACAGCGCCGTGCTGCGCTGCTTCCGCAGCATTGCGAGCGACAACCCCGTCGCGTTCCGCGAAACCGTACACTACGTGACGCCCTCCGCGGTAGAGTGTGCTGTTATCCAGTCGCAGGTGTGCCTGGAGAGGGCGGTGCAGGCGTCGATTAGCCTGCGCGGCATGGTTTCCTCTGACGACAGCACCGTCGTGCAGGACTCACGCGAAGAGATTGTGCACAGCTTGCTGCGCGCGTCGGACCTGCGCATACGGGATCTGCAGGCAACCGCCGACGAGCTCCGGGCGTACGTTGACAGCTCGTCGGAGCTCAACCTCAGCGCGGCGTTGCGCGCGCGCTTCGTGGGCCGCGGCAACGACGGACTGTTGCGCGTGACGACTGATCTAGGCGAGGCCCGGCGCCGCCGCGAGTTTATCGAAACGGCGGCGGCGGAGCAGGATCGCACGTGCGTCGTGTGTATGGAGAGCGAGACCGACACGATGTTCGGCTGCGGTCACTCGCTGTGCTACGCCTGCGCGTGTAACGTGCAACAGACGGCGCCGCGATGCCCCATGTGTCGCGCGCCAATCGCGCGCATGTACCGCGTGGCCGATGCAGCTGACGCGTCGCAATCCGAAGGCTGCAAGTTTGATGCCATGATGGGCCTGCTGCGCGGGTTCCAGGAGCGGCAGGAGTCGGTGGTGATTTTTGTACAGTGGTCGCGATGCCTCGCGGCCGTGTCCCATTTTGTTGAGCAGTCGATGCCGGTCCTGCGGCTCACTGGCAACTCTTTCGCGCGCGCGCGAACGCTGCACGAGTTCTCGCAACGGCAGTTCTGCGTGCTGTTCCTCGCGCTTGACTGCAGCTCTTCGGGCCTGGACCTGGTGAGCGCCAGCCACGTGATGTTCTTACACGCCGTGGCAAAAAGCGAAGTCAGGGCCATTGAGTCCCAAGCGATCGCACGTGTGGCCCGGCTTGGGCAGCGCCGTGACGTCACCGTGCACCACTTGGTCGCGGACGGTACTAAAGAACGTGATCTGTTCGACGCCACGTCGCGACCGGGGTTGGTTGTCGGCTGACGGCTCGCGCACCTCAGCCCGGGCAAGAGTCGCAGGATCGCTCGGTGTTTACCGACACGGCCAGAACAATCGCGCCGAACGCGAGTAAAAATACCATCCCTCCCCCCAGGGCAACCAGCGACTTGTCCATTTGTGTCGCCGTTGAATTTTTTTGCCCGCTTGTCAGACAACATCAGGAAAAACTGCTCTACCGAAAACACATGCGCACACGCGGGCCATTGTACGATCGAGGAACGCAACAAGCATTTTTTACCGTTTAAATCAGCGGCGGTACGACCAAACAACGCCATCAAAAAGTACAACCACGTCGCGACCGTCCGGAGCTGCCGGACGTGTGCATGCTTGCACCAAACTTGTGCAACGAGCATCTTCTTGTTTGACGGTATGTTGCGGTGCCTCTGTCACACTCAACTTGTCTGCCGAACGATCCACGCGAGCAAGAGCGAGACTACGATAATCAACAAGAACGCAATCGCCAGCAGCGTCGCGGCGCTTCCCTGGAAGTCCGAGAGGTAAAAGAACAGCAGAATCAAGGAACTGAGTGTGAGGTTGATGCCCCATATTTTCCACAGCCACGACAGGTTGTCGTTCCCGACGCTGCCCGCACCGAGGCTGCACAGCCACAGCCAGCCGAACGGTGCTCCGTACAAAGTCGCCATGACCACGAACGTCGAGTTTGCGCCGCTGGTTCTGTTGCGGTTCACCAAGTACGAGATGGTGCCAAAAAGCACGAGGCCAAGCGACGCATCGCGCGCGACCGGGGTCCACATGTCAGCAGACATACAGTTTACATCCGTGTCGAAAAACTGCTCACGATCGTCGCACGGATGCCATGGCTTTGCTGCCGGCGGTAATCGACAGGCACAGGGCGGTCAGCAAGTAGCCCATTGCGTACGAGAACACAACGCGCTGGCCCGCGGCCCACACGAACGCGGCGTCGGATCCCTCCTGTGCGAGCGGCTGCGGGACCACGAACGCAATGCATATTACCAGGGCAAACAGCACCATCAGCATGGCGCTGTACATCTCCTTTTTCTGGTTGGCGTACGTGGCAACCATCAGCATCGCGAACGCAAAGGCGATGCCGATCAGCGAGTTTGCGTCGTCCTGCAGGTGCCCGACGAGATTGTTCGACCCCGCCTGCACGGAATTAAGGCGCGAACCGCGCAGGTCGAGGAGCAGCATTACCGGCGGCCACAGCGCGCCAAAAAGCGGCAGCAACGACAGCGTCTCGAGCACCACGCTCCCGATGCTGATGTACCACACCAACGGCCACGAGAGCGCCCCGACGGCAAACACCGTCATGACGGCGCTCTTCGTGCGCTGCTGTGGGGTTTCATCGGGGCCGGTTTTGAGCAAGAAGGCCACAAAAACGGCGCACAGAACGCTGAAGTACAGCAGCACCGCGGTCACGGACAGGAGAACGAGCTTTGGGATCATTTTCCGTGGGGCCTCTTTTTCTTGGTTGCGCGGCCACACACTCCCCGTACCCATTTTCTTTTTGGGGATCCAAGTAAATGGAACTACCACACGACATTCGGCCGCCCGAGGATACCACGCCTGCCGCGACGCAGGTATTTTACTTGCGGTGGCAGCGATTTACAAAGATGCTGGAATCGCACGGCCTCAACGACACTCCAGAACAACCCGAACCGCCGCGCGACGCCTCGTTTTTACAGCCCGTGCTCAACGGCGGGCTGTTCCCCCGCAACTCAGGCCGCGGTCGTGATCCACAGCTTCGATCTGGCCATAACTAGGACCAGCGCAAAGACCGACGCGGAGACGAGCATTGACACAAGCGTGGCGTCGCGACGGCAGGAGTACGTCTCCTTCTTCAGGTCCTTGATTAGGTCCGGGGTTTTGGCACTGCTGTTTGCGTCGGCCATCCAGTCTGTGAATGGCGTCCTCATTTTGGCCGTGGCGCCGTAGTACGCGACGCCCACCGTGAGGTTATACAGCGCAAAGATGCCCATAATGTAGACGACTATGTTAAAAATCCGAGCCCCCCACTGCGTCAGCACCGTGAGCACGAGCAAAATTTTTAGGATTGCGAGGATCACGGTCGAGAGAGCAAGTCGTGTATTCTGGCTTACATTCTCGCTGTGACCAAAACACCCCATACTCGGACGCTTTTTTTTTGGCAGCGCAGATTAAAAGAAGCATGGCGTGTCACGCAACGTTTGCCGCAGAAGTTGTGTCCGCCGCCCGGGGCCTGTCGCAGCAGCTGGACTCGAGGCCCGAGATCCCGGACTACGAGTGCGACGCCGACATGGACGTGCCGGCCGCGGTCGTGGGCTTTGTCGCGATGGGCGTCAGCAGCGACGTTCCACTGCCCGCGAACGTGGTAAATGTGCGAAACCCGGAATACGACACGCGCGTGACCGAGGAGGCCGAGAAGCTGCTTAACTACGCAATTTACGCGAGCAGGGGCAGCCGCGCGCTGAAGCGCCCGTCGGGTGACTCGTGGACCATGCCGGTAGCGCAGACGTCTGCCGTTGACGAGGAAGACGACGGTCAATGTGATAATTTAGAGAGGCAACGGTTTCAGGAGTATCGCAAGCTCATGAACGCCTCGTCTGTATGACAAAAGACCGAAAAAAAGAAGAAAACTGGCGCGGACCGGTTTTGGTTACGAACGAAACGACCCGGCCGTAGTTGTAACAAAGCGCAACCACGAGAGCGCAGAGATGAGGATAGCGAATGCAAGACCGATCCACTGGTTGGGACCAAAAGAGAGTTTCGCCTGTGTTAGCAAAAGCAACTGGAACCAATACAGCATAGCGGCAAACAGCCCCAGCCCGAACGCCCACATTTGATTCGACGTCAGTTCCTGGAATTTCAGCATAAGCGATACCCGTTTACTTATTTGGGACAAAAATCCACTGGGTACAACCGGACGCGGACTTTGGATCCGGCGCAATCTTGGCCAACCGTTCCTCCAGTTGCTTCTGGCGCTGCAGCACCTCGTCCAGCTTAATTGACATTTGTCTGAGCGCATCTGCGTTTTTTTCCGCAATGCTCGTGCCCGGCATCCGCCGCACCGCTCCTCTTTTTGTGTCGTCAGAAAATCCCAACCGGTACGCCGTCAGTCCAATGTTGGGTCTAGGTAGGGCGCGTCGTTGTCATCGCCATAGTCACCGCCATCGTCGTATTCAGCTTCGTCATTGGCCACGTCCAGTTCGTCCTTAAAATTGCCCAGGTTCTTTTTATTCAACTCCCCCATCACGTTCCCGAGACGTTCCGTCAGCACGGCCGTGCTCCTCGCAGGAATGCGGCCCATGAAGCAGCAGTTCCCGTTCGCCACTTCGCGCACAGTGCACTGCGAGCAGTTCCGGTCGGGTCTGTCGTCGTCGTTGTGGTTCTCAAACCTGTACGCGCAAGCGCCAAACTGCGGCAGGTGGCTGAGCAGCGGCGACGCCTGGTACAACAGACGTCTGTAAATCTGGCACCGCGTCGCCTCGGCTGAGCTCATCTCGGTGCGATGGCTGCAACCCTCGTCTTGCACGCAGCAGACGGACGGCAGGAGTAGCCCCGGCCCGTGCTCGTTCTTCTTGGCTGTCCAGGTCGCCATCACCGTGCTTGGCGCTCCGTTGCTGGGCATATACCTCACCCATACCGCGTTACACGGCTGCATTCTTTGGCGAGCGCCCCGGCCAATGACCTTATCGTCGACGTACTGCGCCATCTCAGGGTGAACGAGCGATGTGTTCGACAGGATGTGATCGCGGATGAAGCTTTCGTGCGTCGCCACAACACGAATTGGGTTGGACGAAGTTTTGTCGCACTGGCTCGCCTCCCGGAACCAATCGCCAAAGATAAAGTTTGCGTAAAAGTCGTCGTACAGCTTGTTGGCGTTCGCGACACCGCAGTGATCGCTCTTTTTTGTGCAGCAGTCGTCGTTCAGCGTGTCCTCGCCGCGCTGGTCCATCGTGCGGCCAGTTTGTTCATCAATGCGAGATCCAGCAGTGGTGTTTGAAACCTTTTCTTCCGCAATCGACAAACCCGCCGGAAAGACGCGGTTGACAAACCTGGCGTGCAGATCGCTGGCGCTACGGAGCGTCGTGTCCACCGTGTTGCCCCCCGCGAGCGCCGAGAACACCGACCCGACGCCCGTCTGCATCTCCCCCAGGGGGCACAGCCGAAAGATGCGGTCGGACAGGATCTTGTCTTCGTTAATGTTCTCTGTGAGCTTAGCTTTAGCAAACTCGGCCATGTTCATGCGGAGTTTCTGCTCCACGGCGGACATTTGTTTCGGTTTGGTCGCGTTGTCGCCTGCTTCTCCGGTACCGGCAAAGGCAGCGGTCATTTTGGATAGCACCCAGGCGCCGCTGTCTGTTCCAAATTTGGCGGCGGACAGCAAAGAGTTGACCACGGTCTCGGAGTTCGCTATTGCTAGACCGGACGCAGCAACGGCAGCACCCGGTCCTACCGCGACCCCACCCAGCATCGTAAGGATTGACCAAACAGAACCACCGACAGCCGCTGCGCCGGGTATTGCCACGGCCGTCGAGGCGGCTGTTGAGAATGCACCCAGCTGATACGCAGAAGTCGCCCCCCAGGCCGCAAATTTTGCTTGCGACTTGTTGGGCCCATGGATCTTAAGATAGTTGTACGCACTCGACATGGCCGCGCCCACCGCTGCCGCCGACTCTACGGCGTGTGCTATCCCCGACTGTTCCTGGAGGGCGATTCTTGCGACGTCTTCGTGCATCTGGGTCAGAAAACGATACCCCTCGGGAGTCTGCGGGTTCAGAAAATGCGTGTTGTGTTTTTTCATGTACGCGGTGTACGACATAGGGGCGGGGCGCTGCGCCGCGGCGGCGATCGCGGCGTTCATGTGCATCGCGATGTCGTTCTGCTTCCTTTCCTCTAGTTCGAGCGCGTACCCAACACTCAGCATCTTGGCTGTTTGCATCGCACGCGGCAGAGGGGAGCAGTAGAACTTCATATCAGTCACACCGCCTTTTGACATCATGGCTGGATACGCACGCACCTTCTTGCAGAAATCGCAGATGTCAAACCCCATGATGAACGACTTCAGCACCCCGATCTCGGTCAGCAGAGGCTGGCGGGTCGAGAAGCCGACCGAGTTGGCCGAGCAGTCTTCGCCGTGTACGACGTACACAACGTCGACAAAATTATCACCGCTTCCTCCCGTCAGCCCCATGAGTTTAAGCGCTCGTTTGTCGGATTCCGAACTTTCGTTAATCATCCACTTGTGCGCTCCCTGCATGGTCTGCTGTGAGACAAACTGTTCGGCAAAGCTTCCGTTGCCCACCAACCCCTTGATTGCACCGATCGCTTCGTCTGCGCCTTGGGTCAACTGCTCGGCAAAGCCCTGATCGCCGTGCACGGCCTTCTCTTCCGCAGCCTTCTGCTGTTTCTGCAACCCCAGTACCTTTTGGTTCACCGCACCCTCAAATTTTCGGTACTCATCTTTAATTTTTTCTCGAACGCTGTTGTACAATGAGGCCTTCTGGGCCACGGGCTCTCCTAGGTCTTGCCCCAATTTGTTTTGTAACCGCTCGACCACGCTGTGGATTTTTTGAGTAAACGTTTCCACAAACGCGGGGCTTATACCGCCCTTATGCATCTTCCGTTTCTCATTGATTTCGTGTTGCGCCCGCTCCTCCGCCGCCATCTCCAGATACGTCACCGCCTGCAAAAGCGACTCACCACCGATTTCCCCGATCGCACTGGCTATGAGCGCGGCTTGTGGGTCGTCGTTGTCGATTAGCGCCGCGGGGGAAACCTTTGGGTTGGCACTCGCCCTGTACTCCCACGCGCGATGATCCAAATTTGTGTCGAAGTCATCAACGGCGTCCGCCATGGTGTTTTGAGATACAAAAGAATTTTATTTGCCTACACCAAAATGGCGGACAAGGCCGCAATCAACAGTGTGACGATTGTCGTGCAAGTGGGCGTGATAGTGATGATCCTCCTCGGCAGCGTCACGTTTAACCGCGGAGAGACGTGCAGTCTTGACAAAGGCATACCGACGCCGTCTGTCAACACTGCGGGCCTCGTCGGTATGATCGGCGTCGTCTTCTCTCTGGCACTCGTCGTCGTGCTGTGTTCGATCCTGAAACGCAACATGAGCGACATATGGCCGTTCGCGCAGGTCTCCCTGGCCGGGGTTTTTCTGCTGCTGCTGGTGCAGTCGTTCACCGTCTCCAAGATCCGGAAAGACTACCAGAATAGCGACAATGAGTGCATCAAGACCGACGCTAAAGAAATCGACTGGGTGACGGCGGGGCTGAGTCTCGTGTTCCTTGTTTCCGCCGTCGTCGCCGTCGCGACCGCCCGCTAGCGTCGCCGGCCTCTATTCCAGCAGCACCACGTCGCTGCTGAAGCGCACCACTCGCTTGCGGTCGCACACAAATCCATCCGGCGGGAAGCGCAGCGGGACCTTGCGCCCGGGACAGTGCTTGTACAGCTTACCGTGGCACCGACGGTAGAACACGGCGGCCCAGAAACCGACCATGGACCGCGTGATCCACAGCGGATACCCCGTTGTGTGCAAAACGTGCGCGATCTCGTCCGACGGGTCCTCCCGCAGCTGATGCTTGCTTTTGCACCCGACCAGCGTCTGGGTGACGAACCGCGCCTTCTTCGCCTGACGGATGCGTTCGCGCAGCCAGCCGACGTCGACGGGCGCGCCGTCCTCCGGTGTTTTCCCTGTAACATCTCTGTAGAGGCGTTGGTAGTAACACGCTCCCTTGCGCTTGCGCATATTTTTTGGGTAAACTGATAAAAATAACAGGGACGTGGCAAGAAAATTCATTATGGAAGGAACACCTTGCGTGCCAACGACGGGGAGCCTGCCATAATTTCAAGGGCACAGCGCTCACCGCGCTGGTACAGAAGGCGCAGCTCCATGTGAAAGAACGGCTCGGTGCTCTTGTGCCGTTCCGCGCCACATTGCTGTAGCGCGGCCCGATATTGCGAGGATACCTCGTCCTCCCAGTCGTAACACTCCCACGGCCGCATGGCGGTTCGTAGCTCCAGGTAGCCTGCCGGACACGCCAGTGCCGAGGCCAACACCAGCTCGCACCACTCCTGGCAGCCAACCGATGCGCGACCCGCCTTGCAGAACGACGCACATCGGTCCACAATGGCGGAGCGAGGCCCCGTCACCCACAAGAGCGCCGAGGATGGTCCCGCAAAACCCACAGCGCCGGCGGGGAACGGGTCAAAGATGTCAATCACACGGTCCATATCGTTGTGGAAGACAAGCGTCTGGTTTCGCGCGTGCGCGTTGATCTGGTCCTTGCAGCTCAGGCTAGCGCGCTCGTTAGCGGCGCGGCGCTTAGAGTCCGCAATCGATCGAAGGGCCGGGGGCATCCAATCGCAGCGGCCGTCGTTGTGCGTGGGGAGTGTAGTCGCAAACTCCGCGACGGGGAGTGGCGGTGCAGCACCAGGCGCGCACAACCGCTGGACGACGGCCACCGTCAGACCAATCATTGGGACGGCAAAAAAGAAAAACGAGGAGTCGGGCCCGTTGACCACCGCACGATGCTTGGTTTTTTTGACCATCTTGGAAGCGCTGTGACTGGGCGGGATGAGTGTGCACGCTGTTATGACAGAATAATCTACAATAATCTTTTGTCACTTTTAAGTTTTGTCACTTTTTTTGACTGCCAACATCCGGCTACTCGCACAATCACAAAGCAACACAGCAACACAACCACAGCCAACCACAACAGACTACCAAAGACTGCAGAATGAAGACCGGCCTTCTCACAATGACGGACGACCTGCTAATCCACATCGCCTCTATGCTCACCGCGCCGACGGACCTCGTCCGCCTCCAGCTCACGTGCCCCCGCTTCG